>Ga0157364_1001171_pt1 | contig 21481 bp, 17 predicted proteins | sample AttsexASBM2_FD_111476 | JGI IMG/M metagenome (GOLD analysis project Ga0157364, IMG submission 111476) | Fungus gardens microbial communities from leaf cutter ant in Ribeirão Preto, State of São Paulo, Brazil - Atta sexdens ASBM2 | ecosystem: Host-associated > Fungi > Mycelium > Unclassified ...
CTTGATACTTATCTCACAAATGGAAATCGCAATCGTCAATCGGAAAAATATACGCTCCATGTATTATTACAGACCTATTCTTTTCAGCATCTATAGTTTTATCTTTCCTCTTTCTCTCTCTTATATATATATATATATACACACACATATATATATATATATATATATATATATATATATATATATATATATATATATCCGAAGTGCAGAAAACATAATATCAGTCATGGAGAACAGATCTTGAGCTGTTATATAACAAAAAAATGAACATCTTTTTATGATAAGTTCGTGAAATCTGCGATGGAATATTACTAATAATAAATTTGTCATACACGGATTTTCAAATAATTGTAGTAAATGATTAGATAACGAATAATTGATTTAGCATGCGCGTTTTTATCGCTCTAAAATTTTATTTACGCTTAAAAAATTACAGTAGTTGATTGTCAAAAATGTATAATAAAATTAAAACTTTATTTGCTCTTCTGGTAGGATGACCAGATCTAACTTAAGTAAACTAGAATTATTCCAAATTAAAAAATAGTATAAACATTAAGAATCAAAAGTAGAACAAAAAAGATTACATGATAGTATAAGTATAAAGTATAAAGTAAGTAGTATATTTAAACTCAAAAATAGAAGAAGAATTTGAAAATCCTAAGAACGATAAAAACACATATTTAGTATTAGCCAAAAAATGTTTTACATAATAATACTTAACAATTTTCAAATATTTTATCACAGATACATAATAATTAGAGATGCACCGGATATCCGATATCCGGTAATTTTACGATCCAGTACATCCCTAATAATAATAATTTAGTGATTAGTTTACTATTATGTATTTCATGTGCAATAGCTTCCGGTCCTCTCGTTCTTTCTCATAAAATAAGTGTTAAAAAGAGTACCCTGGATATACTGAAAATCCAGCAGATTTAAAAAAAAAAGTCATCCCGGAAAAACCGTCTGGTCACCCTATCTTACATCCTTTTATTTCTCTTCGCTCACTTTCGTATACTTTGCTTGTAAGTGTTCAGTCAACACTGGGGTATTCGACGTTGCCATGTAAAATACATATTCCAAACAATTATCGTGAAGTTTAAATTCCCTGCGTACCTGCCATAAAATTAGAAACATATTTTAATTGTAAAATTATGCTATCACTTACATAAATATCAATTGCAATACTAAGTTAATAAAATTTATGATAAATTTGATCATTCATATTACAATGCATTAATGCACATTAAAGGCTATTTTATACAAAGTATCTAAATGTAGTAGTGATATAACATATTAATTTTGACAACAATATATATTTGTTCAATAATGTGACGATATTTTAAATATTAAATCAAATAATATTTATATCCTTTTACATTTAACTTTGCTAATTTTATATACAATAGCTTTTAGCATGCATTAATAATTTAGTATAATGAAAGTGACCAAATTTACTGTTAAATATACCTGTGTTACATGGGGTACCTTTGCTTCTTTTATCCTAGTTATATCAGTACTATTTAAGTTGATGGTTTTGTCAGTTATTTCACCACATTCAATGGTAGTTAAACCAAAATTATGTGCTGAGATAAGAGTTACTTGATTAGTTCCAGGGTTCACTTTCAGAAAACCTGTTTCCCGATGCATTGGCTTTTTTAAATCCGAGTTAGAAAAGCTTTGCGCAGTATAATTGAACATAGGTTGTCCTAAGGACATGAAGCTTATCTCATCATAATAGTTAAAATCCTTAATTGTCGGGTATTTGCCGCTGCCTTGATTCTCAGTTCGCCACGTTCCTTCTAGCCAAGCCAATGATTCTAGTGCTTTATGCAATGGTACACGTATCATGTTTCTATTATATTATTTTATATATTCTAGATATATTGGACAAGTGTATAAAAACTAATCCTTAAGTGTATCCTTTGCGATTCTGATTTTTAACTTGAGAATTTCAGAATCTCCACAAAATATAACCTGTAAATCATACAATCACAATTAATATGAAAGATAAGATTTATCATAAATTTATAATAGATTTATCTTTTTATAAAAAGTTTCTGTTGTGATCACGATTCTCTTCTTCTATTAAGTAAATACAAAAATTGTTGTTTACAGAAAATGGTTAGTTAGAAATTTACGTTTAAAATTTTCACACTTGACCGTTCTATTACAATTTATACCTGGTAAAATAGAAGCTGTTACATATGACAGAACGATAAAAGATCCATGAACAATGTTATGGATTTTCTACAAGTGTGTATTCTTGATTCTTCTCGGCACAAAAGTTATATAATAGATGAATATCGTTTCACGCATGATGTGTCTAATGCGTCATTTATCCTTGTTTAAGGACGTTCTTCGACTGCAGTTGTGCTCAACCTAATGTGCTCATTATCATGAAAATAATTTATTTCACTTTTATATAATATAAAATATTTCATAAAATATTAATGTTTTTATACAAGTTTTTATACAAGTTTTTTATAGTTAGTGTTCTAATAAATACAAATCATATGAAATAAAATTAATCATATGAAATAAAAAAATCTTTACAATTCTTTAAATTTCAAATTATCAATAGTGGAGCTTTTTTGTATTACTCAATGATTATTTCTTAAAAACGAATACCGGAAGTTATTCAGACAAATTTCATGTTATTCCTTGTGATATTAAAGTTTTATGTCTCGTTGTTTCAAAAAATTGTTAAGAACAACTTTTTTACAGTGAATAAGAAGATCTTATGTTAAACATTTCAACTTTAATTGAAGTGGAATAAATCTCGATTTTTAATTCCGCTCCAGATATTGAGTTTTAACCTTAATAATACAGAATTCCAAGGGATGTTCCAAAGAACATTCAAAGGATCCCTATGTCCTAAGAACGTTCGCCAGAACATCCCTCGAATAAAGTTTGCTATTAGAGAAAGCACACTTGTTCAAGATATTAAAACAAGCTTTTTCTGTAAGTTTCAGAAAAATCTAAAGAAAATGAATTTTTTTCGGAGAACGAAAAAATATTTTTTCCTTAACATTCAGAATAACAAGAATAAATGATGTCATGCGCATTATGCATGAAACGGAACGTAGCCAATTATATTAATTGTCGATTGCATATATTTATAGTCAAATATGTCAGTTCCCATATAGCACACTTTATCTCAAAATCTTCCTAAGTGCGTTTTCAGGACGTTAAGATGTTCTCAAGACAGTCCTTCAGAACATTCCTTGGAAATCTGTGCTATCATGAGTTATAAATCTTAAATGCGTATTTTTTTATTTAATATTAAAGCTGATACTTTAAAACCAATGATTCTGAGTACAGATTTCTCCATAGTTTGCTCTGTAAAATATATTTAGTCTTATTCAAAATTAATCTTTAAATTTTAGCACAGAAAATGGCAAAGTCAGAATTCTCTTACGTTTTGAAGATCCATCGAGTATGCACAAGAATTTATATCAAACGCTACTTAATACCATAACATCGCACAAGAATATATCAAATGCTACTTAATACTATTACATACTATTACATTGTACTATATTAAACTAATTTACAGACTTATATTGTGTATTGTATATACTACAAGATTTTTTATTTTTTATCGGCAGGAATTGCGAATCACGGGATACATGCAAGTACCTACACAAATTCTTGCACATATTTAATTGCTGCAGCCAATCCAGAGCTTGGCCTTTTAGTTCGCCATTTTTTGGCGGATTTTGTTTCAATACGCAGAATACGCTTGGGTGTCAATCATGAAACTTTATCCCTAGGATGGAAAGTGAAAAATGTAAATTTTAATCATTGAAATTAATGAAGAAATTTTTCACTTTTCACTTTTCATCCTAGGAAAAAAGTTTCATGATTGATACCCTGGTATCATGCCTGGTATGACAATAAAACTCCAATTTCACGCATAATAAATATAATCAATATCATTTGTAATTTTATAATTTTTTTTATTTATAATATTTTTATATTTTATGTGATATAATGTTGTTTTACAAAAAATAAACTTCATGAAGAAATTCATGAAAAATGTCTTTTGTCTTATTTTATTATTTTTTATTATCTATATTTATTATTTTTTATTATCTATATTGTTAATGAGATAATTTTAATTTTAATTTTCTACATCTGTTTTACAACCTATAATTAGATGTGATAACCTCAACAGTTTTTTATTTTTTAAATATATATTTTTTTAATTAAAGTTTTTTTAATTAAAAAAAATTATATTTACGTATGTTATACGTATGTTATACATATTCATAAAAAATTTTTTACCGAGAGATATCGCACATGCGTATTACTATTATTTTTATCGTGTACACGGATCATGTCACTAACCTATAATGTGCACATTATCAATTTTGAATCATATTTATGCATTGTTAAAGTACATTTAATTGTCGAATCCAATCGACGAAATTCTTTTTTTATACAATGTCAAAATGTATTTTCTTCTGACAAGACTTCTTAATCAAGTTGTCAAAATCTTCATCCTCAGATGACTGCACATCAGATGACTTCTCGTTAATTGTCTCGCACTTTTTTTTGGATTACCAAAAAGAAACGTTATGATTAACGCGAGCGTAAGTCAGCTTGTGAATCAAGTGGACAAGAGCAATTTTACGCTATACACAGAATGGGAGGATACATCTTTCAAAATAATAGTGTTGAGGCCGAGTACACTACCATTAAGTGGCAAGGTAATTTAATTAACTGTTTATTTATTGTATATTTATGGATATAGTCAAAGTTTCATTACAAATGTTTTGAAGCATTTGATTGATTAATAAAAAAAAATTTTATTAATTGACCAATCAAAGAATACAAAGTGTTTATAGCAATTAAATTTCAAAGCATTTGTAACATTCTGTTGATCGTAAGATCAACCAGAGCTTTTTCCAGCAAAAAAACAATGTTACATATTGAATTATTTTATCCTTGTTTAAAGTTGGCATATACAAGGATGTAATAATTCATTATGTTATACTGTGTCCTTGTTAGAAAACATAGCCAAAGTGTAAGACAAAATTTGAAAAATTTGAACAATTTTATCAGGTTTAGAAAATATAATTTCATTGCCAGTGGTCGATGACTATCACCTATTGAAAATTATCTTATTATTTTAGATGCATATAGAGAATGCCAATTACTTCTTAAATCACTTGGACGAATCCTTTGAAACATATCTGGAGAAAACAAAACAAGCATTCTCTGGGAAAAACGCTGATATAAAATTCTTTCTGCAGGATGAATCATATGGAACAACATTCACATGGAAACAACAAAATGTTCTCACTCGTGGAGAAATTACAATGCATTCTCTTTCGAATATATTGATTCTGTCTGACACTTTAAAACAATCATTAGAACTCTATCAACAATATCAAGAGCGAGTACTGGCACTGGAAAAAGAGAATGAATACTTTAAGAAAAGCAATACAGAACTGATCGTGAATTTAGAAGAAATAATAAACAAAAAGAACACTATGGAAAAAGATCTTAACATGAAATTTCTTTTACTTCTGAATACAAAGAAGAAAAAAATTAGAGAGCTTCAGGAAACTTTAAATAATACAAAAAAGACAATAACGAAGTCAGCATATAATGAAACCACTGATGATGAAAGTGATGAATCAGATATAAAGAGTAAGAAAATGCATGATACTAAATCATCTAAACTAAAGAAACAAAAGATGGATTATAAAAATGATCAGGAAGTTATACCAAAGAGTAGTAAGACAAATTTTAAGAGACACATGAATTTCTCTTCTAGTGAAGATACAAGTCCTGAGCCTTCAACAAGTAAAGTCAAGTTAATGTTACAAAATACAAATGTGTATGATACAGTGAAATCCAAGCGAGTTCTTAACAACTCAGAAGAAGAATATAACACCTCTGAGGAGGATATGTTTTCCTAATAACAAAAATAATATATTGCATTATTTTTCTTATATTTAAAAGATAAAATTATGCAATTTTTTAAAATGCATTTAACATTATTTATTCAATTATTTAAAAAAAAATTTCGATATGAAATCATATAGTGCACGTATCCGATATGTGCATATATCCGATTTGTATTATATGCCTAATGAAATGTTCTAGTCTAAATTCCAACGTTTTAATAAAAATTATTTTACATTAGAAAAAATCTATTATGTATACAAAAAGTTGATAATTGATAATTTTTTAATGTGCAAGAGCAACTATTGTTATTAGACTTATAGTTTAATTGTAACTAATATATTTTGATGACAGTATTTTGTAAAACATTATGAAATATAAAATGAATATGTTTAATAAAAGTATTTTTTATTAGAAAAATTATGCAGAACTGTTATTTAATTCATATTTTATAGAATTCTTCTATATTTAATATAATTAAAATAAGTAAGATAATGAATTGCTTTTCATTTAAATTATTCTGACTATCTTATAAAAGATTGCATTCAAGGATCGGGAAAAAATCGAAGATTTAAAAAAATCGCACGCTTTCTTAGAGTGATTAAGAAAAGTAACAACGATTCGATCATTAAAGATTGCCTATATGTTATCCACAATATTTTACATAAAATATATATTACAATATTATCATTAATAAATAACGAATAGTGGTAATAATATTTATCGTTTCGTTCTAATAATCAATATGCAAATGCCGAAATTTACATAATTAAGTACATCACGTTTCATAGTAGAAATTCAAAATGTGCAATAAAAGCATCAAGCGAATTTGATAAATATATCACTCGACGATTTCATTACAGATATCAATCTCGTCAATCTACGATAATTGACTTACAATTAGTATATAGTTTTTATTTTGAGTAGTTAAAGTATGTGTTCTCTTTTTATATGACTGAGAATATTTACGATTGCTTGAAATTGTAACATCAACGTCGTACAAAGTACGCACGCAGTTTCTTGAATGTGTAATGTCCATTCTCACCAATGAAGATTAATCTCAGTTTAACTTACTTTTCATTTTTTTTCTAATCTTAAGAAGTAGAAAAAGATGAAGAGTCAATTGAATTGAAATTAAAGTTAGTCTACATTGATAGAAATGAATCCAAGATGAATATTCAGATTGGTTCATTTAAAAATAATTCCAGAATATTAGTAGATAAATTTTTGAAATATTAGGTGTAGTAAAAAGAAATCCATTATTTTTCCATTCAATTTCATGTAAAAATAATGGATTTCTTTTTACTACACCTAATACAATACAAACAAGTATAATACTCTGGCGCTGTTTAATTGCCTGCAATTATCGTCGAAAATAAACATATCGAACAAATCTCTCTTAATATAATACAGAAAACTTATCATTAAGAACTGTAGACTAGAATATGGCCGAATGTGTGTGTAAGTTCTTATATCTATGTAAGTAACGACGTAAAATTATCGTTTTTAATAAAGATTACACAACTGTTGAGTTAACGAAACAAACTTACATGTCATCATTTCTTAAATGATCAGTACAACATTAAACCCTAATTGCGTAACAAGTGAAGACTTTGAAGGATTCAGTAACAATACCAATAGCGCTATAAAATCACAAAACAATGATTCGGAATGTCGAAGTGCATTATTCGGTGCCGCAAGCAAATAGATTAATATAGGACAGTGTCTTTCATACGTGCCGTCTCATTATCCTTTCCTGACGTGGAAGAGCCAAGGTTGGATTAAAGGTTGGTCTGAACACAGGTTCGAAAGGTAGCAGAAGTACGTTTTGATTGTATGGGTCACTTAGAAACATCCAGCTGGCAATAAGTTCTGTGGGAAGTTTCCTCTCGCGTTTGCCCTTTCAAACTTGCATTCAGACCGATGTTACTCAGCCGGGCATCTTCCGATTTATCATAGCGCCCAGATCCGGCACGATCTGTCTCTGCTCGCGATTGAACAATAAAGTTCTCGCATTCAAAAAGGACAGATCCGGTAACTGATTCAGAACTTTTATAGTCTCGGCTTGCACGGTCATCGGTCTCCCGTATCGATCCACGACTACGTGCTCCGTACCTTGCGTATTCTCTTTCTTACCTACTGATATCTTTCTGTGATATTCATGTACCCTGGAAGTATTATTGCTTATTGGAAATGACTTATTGTTGGTTAGAGGGACATTTCTCAGTGCTCGATGCGAAGAGTTGCTTTTCTGCTTAATTCCGATGTCTTGTTCGGTTTTTTTCTTCCATTCCATTGTACAGGGTCCTGGTAATGGTTCTATTATCTTGGATATCTGGGACGATTTTTGCTGTTTTAATGAACTGCAAGTGAGATCGGATAAATTTTGTGATTTCATGGATTGGCTTGGTTCTTGTACAACTGCTTCTGATGAATCTATGTCAGTAATAAAAATTAACAATTAAAATTAGTTAAATTATGAATACAATAATTTTGAAAATATTCTATGAATGTTTAAAACCAAGCAAAACAAAATTAAGTGGCAGTCTATTTAATTTTTAATATATACATTTAGAAAAGATATTCCTATTTAAAACAAAGTTTATAAATATACACTTATACATATACACGTATGCAAAAACAAAGACGTTACAGCTTGAGCACTTACAGTAATAAACGGAGTTCGTTGAGCAAGATGACTGATGATAGGATTCGGAATGTGTGGAGCAATGGGGTGTTAGTAGAGGATCAAACGGACACAATAAATCCAGAGGCAGAAGAGCGGATAACCCATCACCTGTATTGTTATTTTTCGCGACATTTAGGACAAAATTCAACACACTTGGACTGCTTTCGCTTTGGCACTCACATCTTAAAATATTGTTTTAGCCTTATTATTTATGAAATATTAAACAAGGATAATTATGCTTAGTAAGTGCCAAAACAAACGCCTTGATCTATATGATCTATATGTAAGAGACAACACCAAACTATTTTTACATATAGACTATTTATTCAGAAAATATTCTCTTTCTCTATCTCGTTATATAGAATATAAATTAGCAAAATATTAGACATTTAGCTATGTTTCTCTCCTAAATACAATAATTTAATCTAAACATGCAATTACAATAAATACTTACTAGCATCTAGAGGATTTACAAGGCCAGAACTATTCCAATCAAATTGGGCGGCAGGTACTTCCTAATACGACGTTACAATTATTAATTAATACGTAAATTATTTACATATAGAAATTAAACCTCAACTTACATCTGAACAAGCTGCACCCTGTATCTTGCTGGTATTGGCTGCAGAAGGTTGCTGAGGCTCAGCAGTAGCTTTAATTGGCTCTAACGGAGTAAAACCAAGATTTGCAGCAAATCTTGGTATATTCGGATTCCATCTTGGTCCAAACAGCTTTAATTTCACATAACAAATATTATTATTTTTTTCTCATAAATGTAAAAATATTTTAATTATTAAGTTGTTGTGTATACTTACAATATTCCGAGAATCGATGCCAAGAGAATTCAAAAGAACATTATTACTACTACTATTCGCCCATTGGTAAGTGAGAGCATTGGTTTCTTCCACGCTCTTCACATTCTGCCAAACTTTATCTGTTTTATCTATTAAGGCTTTTAACTCAACTTCATGATATTCAGAAAGCATAGAAAACATGTTTGTTATTATATCTTCTATTTTATTCGCAGCCTGAAATTGTTTTAATTAAATTAATGTTAAAATATGTAAAATTATATATTATTTATATTATAATGTAAGACTAAAAATCTAAATTAAAGCGATACCCTCATTTTTTTACTCTAATAAACTACTAGCAATCATGTATTACACAAACATTCCTAAACTCACACTCTTGTTTTCTATCCGACATATAGATTCTTTTAAACTAAACTGTTGTGTTTCTACTACATCCGTTGATGTTTCAAAATTACTAAAGTCTCCGAAATCATCGTCCTCAGGTACCTTCAATTCTTTAGCATTGTCAGATTTCCATTCTATCGTTGTGCTCGAAAAATTAGTAAAATCACCAAAATCATCTTCGTTATCCACATTTTCGAATCCAGAACAATTATCTTCTCTAGTTGCTGTTGGCTCTGTTGTTCGTAAAGGAAAATCATAAAATTCACCATTGCTAAAATATACTACAGAATTTTCGCTTTTAAATGTGGCACATTCTTCGCCCGTATTATTCGTAATATTAATTTTATCTTTTAAGCAGTCGAGAGATGTATTAGTAGATGGCAGTGAAGCTTCTTTAATTGGTGAAAACTTTTGTATACAAGATGCTTCGAGTGAAGATGTATGTAAACCGTGAATTTGTACTGTCTCGTATGTACTATTACTGGATATTGAATTGTAGTTATTTGTCAACTCTGATACATCATTAAAATCTCTATGCTCCATAAATTCTGTAAAATCGGAATTATTTGGATCGTGTGCAACAAAACCATTTTCTGGAATGTAATCTTTGTGTATCTCTTCATTACTCGACTCTTTTTTCTTAGCAGAAATTTCCTCACTTATCCCATTCACAGCTACTTTTTGAACAGTTTGATTTTTCGTTTCTACGGCTACATATTCGCTTTCTTTTGATTGTATAGTATTTTTTACATCAGCTATATCGCAGAAATTATTAGGAAAAGTATTCGCGTCGCTTTTTTTATTAGAGTTTCGAAGGTGAATGTCTTCAGTATGTGCATGTACGGATGTATGATCTAAATTTGATTCCTCTCTTACAGCATCGTCGTCGAAAGTGAAATCGAAATTGAAAGAATCATTTACAGTTTTATTCGACTTCTCATTACTCGTCTCAGATATTACATCGTACATCTCTATGTATTTCGGCTGAATACTGAATTCACAGTCCGGTCTAAAAATGTCAGTACCGCCTACATTATGTTCTTGAGAGATAACAAAATTGGAAATTGTCCTTTTATCATTGATGAAGACAGATTTATCATCTTCATCATTAGTATCAATAACACAAGTTTCATTCTCGTCGTACGTGTAATTTTCTCCAACTTCATCCGTTACGTTGCATTCTGTGTCCATAGAATTAGGCTTATCATTCAAATAATCCGTTTGCAAAACCGTTACATCCACCTTTTTATCGCTAACAGTGTCGTTCCATTCGCTGGAATCTTTAAACTGTTCATAATTGTAAAAATCGTCGTCCAGTTGTTGTAGAATGTCCGGCGTACTCGTAGGATCTTCCAAGTCTAGACTCACAGGTTCAACCTCGTCATTCGCTTCCAAATCATTTGACGATCCTTCCTGCTCACTAACTGTCTTTACGCTATCAGCTAAACTACTATTGTTGCTACTAATTACATCTGTATCAACAAAATTTTTCTTAACTAAAACATTCTGAGTACAAACATAATCAACACTATTACTAATGTCAACATTATGCGACTCGCCATTCCTGGGTGAATCTAATACATTGTATTTTGTTATACTAGCGTCTTCAAAATTATTTTCCAATACGTTACTATTATCTGTTCTATCCTTCAATCTTATGTGGCTCACATTGTTGCCCGCCTTCTCGACGATCAACAGATCATCAATGACATCACATTTTGCCTCGTTTATCTTAGGACAATTATCCAATACTGGTGACTCATTAATACCGTTTAATCGAGGAGATACATTTTGTGATGTTACTGGTGTTTGTATCGGAGTAATGAGTTTTTGTGGAGACTCTGATGAAATGGATAGACCTATAATAACATTTATACAAATTAGAAAGTGATACAAACGATGTGTTTAAGGAAATGCTACTGTGTTATTTGTGTCACTATCATTCCATCCTTGTTTATATTGTTATATCTATACATGATAAAGAAGAGAGAGATAAAATGACACAAATAACTGATACACAACATAAATAAGCATTGTCTAGAAGATTTCTTTAGATATCTTTAGATAACATATATATCTTTAGATAACGTATACATGTCTTAAAAGATGTCTTTATATCTTTATGATGTCTTTTATGACATACATGTTGCTTGAGTAGCGTCTCCTCTAATGCATTCAAAGCATTAATTACTAAACTTTAATAATACTGGAACGTGCACTGATTGCAAGAATTCTTAAGAATTAATAAATCACAGGATGATTAGAAAAAAAATATCCTTTTATATCATGCTATCTCATGTCCATTTTCTATACTCTTTATTTATAAGTGTATCATAATACATGTTCCAATTTTTTATTATGTTATAGTATTATTAGAGTTTAGAAACATTAACATGTAATATGGTTTGATATTTTATTAAATAGCTGTTAATCTGTATACAAGTACCATCTATTCCACCAGTTGTAAAATCTCCGAATTCATCTTCATCGGACTCTCCAAAATTGTCTAAGGGCGGTGGCGTAGAGCTGACTAAAGGTGGGAAAGCCATGATTCTCCCTATTTTAGGAAATATCAACATGTTTTACAAATGAAATTAGCGAAAGATGTAAAATAAAAAGGTCTCTCACTATGTTACAATAATGCTCACTATGTTACAAACGGACGTAAAAACAAATCGCGAAATCATTCGACCACCGTTACCTTAACATAGGCTTTGTTTACAATTACGTCGTCTCTTCCTCTTCATTCGTGTACTCGTTACAGTTACATATGTCAAACGCAATAAAGGTTAAGTTGTACTCTTGGACACGGACTCGCAAAAAAGTTTTCCCGTGGCCGAACAGAAAACAGACTTCCCAGGTGAGATTCTTACGCGATAACGACGACGACCGTCTTTATTCTCGTTGTCGTCCTCGGACTATCACCACGTACCAGTATAATCCGCTCCGTGGATCTTGGGTTGCCTGTCGGCACGATTCTATCTCGGTACTGTCATTTTGGTCATCGCGATGTGTGTATCCCGCGTGTATGGGCGCAACGGGCCTCAGTAATTATCACAGCCAGGAATCGAATCGTCCAGCAAAGCAGGTCGTCCGTGCGTGACGATTGAATGCACGATGACGGCGATCATGAGACATCGCACTTCGCCAGGTATGTAACATCACCTGTTCCAAGACGCGCGGGCGCATGCGCAATGTAAATGGCGCGCAGTCGCGCACCTGTCGTGCGTAACGCACACGCGGCTGTTTAAAATTTCGTCAATGGTCAATGTAAAATAAATGAATAATTTATAGTGGCAAATTTTTAAAAATACATTATATCATTCATTTGTTACAACGACACAAAAGAACAAAGTTCATTTGTTACAATGACTCAAAGAACAAAGTTTTCCAGAAAATAAATTTGAATGTTTTGAATTTAAATCACAAAAATTTTCGAGAATGTTAATTTTGAAATGCAATTTTAGTAATTGATTGTAGACAAATAAAAGTATGTTCTTCCTTTCTTTCTTTCCATTCTTTTTTGTAATTAAAAAAAATCATTTTTTAATTGTCATTATTGTAGCAAATAAGTGACATGTTTAAATGTATGGCAATACAAATTATTATTTAGTAACATGTTTTGTATTTTATGTAAAATTTGTTATATGACATTATTAATGAGTATACCTCTAGGATATATAAACATTATACATAAAATGTTATATATAATATTTATATACTTATATATACAATTATATTATATTAATTGTAATATTATAATAATATACGCAGACACATAATACATATATTGTATATTCTTATTTATTTTATTACTTATGATAATTCCTTAATATCATATTCTTCGGAATATTTTATTATTTGGTGAAAAAAGTAGCTTAATAATCGATATGTATTTGCTACTGTAATATAACTACTTCGTACAAATAATTAAAATATACTGGCGCGCGTTCAAAAAAACCTGAGTATCATTTTATCCTTATTGTTTATCGAATGTTAAACAAAAATAAAATGATACTCCGAGATATTTAGATAATATTTTCGAACGCAACGTACATATCAATTACTTATCACATAGGAATAATTAAAATGCAACAATGAAAAAATTAAGGATTCCATATTTGACGTACAACAATTCTCAAGATTTATCTTGTTCGGAAGCATGCTTGGTGCGTCTGTGTTTTCTCATATCTCCTTTCTGTCTGAAGCATCTGCCACATACGTCGCACAAATGTGGCTTTTCCCCCGTATGTATCTTAATGTGGTTATTCAAAGCTTCCGTTCTAGTGAAAGCCTTTTCACAGTAATGGCACTTGTATCTGCGATCGCCACGGTGTATCAATCTGTGCTGATAAAACACGGACCCAGTCAGGAAAGCCTTATTGCACACGTCGCATTTGAATGGTCTCTCTCTCGTATGCTTCTTCCTAACGTGATCCGCTAAGTCTGGCTTTATGGTAAAACGTTGATCGCAATATTCGCAAGCGTATGGCTTGATACCCATATGGAATCTCTTGTGAGTCCACATATGACTGGATTGAGTGTAACTCTTTCCACAAATATTACAGACATATGGTCTCAATCCATTATGCCGCCTTTTGTGTGCGTTTAACGAGTTTGCTGTAGGCAGTAGGCTGCCACAAATATCGCAGGGGAATTTGGAACATTGATCTCGTCCATGATCCTTTATATCCTCATATTTGTCGAAGACACTCCCACAGAGTTCGCAAATAAACTTTGCGTCGCCCGACTCGGATAATCTGGATTCACGGTTATGCCTATTTTGCTTGTGCTTGTATAGCAAGGATAATTCTTTCATGTCCTTGTTGCAGATATCACATAAAAAAACGACGAGGACTTTAAACAGTCTAGGATGTTCCTTCCAATGTAAAACAGCTTCAGCGAATGATTTATAAGTAGCCATGCACGTATTACACGTATAGGGTCTTTCGACAACATGATGTTTTTGATGAATCTTCAAGTTGTCCGCGTTGATGAAATGACTATTGCAAAACTCACAATGATATAGTTTTGATATTGATAGTTCTTCAATCAGTGTGATTTTGTCTTCATGTATTATCTTATAGTGAATATCTGCATCATCGCAAGAGATGAGTGCTTCACCGCACTGGATGCATTTCCAGACCATCTGATTGTTCTCGATAACTATGCAATGGCTCGTGACATGCTTGTTCAACCTTGATTTCTGTGTAAAGCTTTTCGAACATTCCGAGCATTTGTAAGGCTTCTCGGGCAGATGTGTCACTATGTGACGCTTCAGGGTATAGCCGTCAAAAAAGCCTTTGTTGCATACTTCACAAATATGAGGGCGATTTTTACCGTCGACGCAAACGTGAACTCGGAGTGTTTCCTGATTCTCAAATAACTTTCCACATTGTAGACACGATACACTAATTTCCTTGGAATGTTGTCTCTTATAGTGGTAAAACAACTTCAGCTCTTTACCGAACGTCATCTTGCAGACCTCACAGTATAATGCTTTCGCACCTTTGTGAAATTGCATGTGAAAGTTCAATCGCTCCTCGAAAGTAAATGTCTTATCACATACGAGACATTTGTACGGTTTTGTTGTGTTCTGTACACTAGGCTTACACTTATGACCATCTAGTGTTTCCTCGGTGTGATAAAGATTCATACATGCTCCGCATTTTAAATATTTCTGTTTAGTTCCTAGACATTGCAATATAATAGAATGATTTCCGCTTTCTTTACTGACCTTTGCGTTATTAAAAATATTCTCCTCATCACTGCTTTCTAGAATTATATCATTCTCATATAATTCCTTATTCTTCGCATTCTGTAATGTCTCCTCACACGTATTCATAAAGCCCTTTATACATAAAGGACAGGATTGTTGATTAGAAGAAAGTTGATCGGAAAAATTAAAAGATTGTTTCTCCTCCAACATCGTTGACAGAATTTCCTCTGCTTTAATGCATTGTGTATCAAATGTGTCACACCAGTTCACTTTCTCAGCGCAAGTCAAACAAAGCTGCTTCGGTAATGGATCTGTCTTCTTAATCTATAATAAAGCATGCTATATAATATACATATATATTTAATGGTTATTATATATAGGATGTTTGGAAAATAATGATAAATCTTTCGCATAAGAGCAAAATGGATTAAACTGAGAAGAAAAGTCCTGTACCATTTTTGCAATTTTCGCAATAACAAGATATTAATTGCTAAAAATAGCTGAAAATTGAGCTTCAATAATTTTTTATTCAAATATTATCAACTTTACAGAAAAACTGAAAGAGACAAAAATTGTTTATTTTCTTCTCATAGAGTTCTAAGAATTTTTTTAGAATTTTTTCAGAATTTTTTAATATCGTATTTTCTCATGTTGAACTGAGAAAATGTAGTACTAAAAAGTTGATAAAAAATTCTATGAAAAGAAAATAAATAATATTTTTAAAAAAATTGCAAGAGACAAAAATAAACTTTTCGTCTCTTGCAATTTTTTTGTAAAATTGATAGTATCTGAGTAAAAATTTATTAAAGACCAATTTTCAGCAACTTTTAACAATTAATATCTTGCTAACTATTGCGAAAATTGCAAAATGATAGCCCTTATGCGAAAGATTTATCATTATTTTTCAAAATACCTTATATAGTATATACAAAAAAAATATTATAGGATAAAAATAGGATAGGGATAAACATATAATTCAACTGGACAGGGAGTCATTTATAAAAATAAGTCGAAAGTAAATAAAATTTAATTATTTGTTATACTTTTTAAATCCTGTCTCAAGTTGTGTGAACGTTATATTATATATAAATATAGGGTGTCTCATTTTAAAGAATCCACTGAAATATCTCGAAAAAACTGCATTAAATCGAAAATGCCTGTTTCAGGCAAAAGTTTTTTTACTTCAAGAGGTACATAAGATAGTATTATTAATTTAATACTATCTTGAGTGGCATTATCAAGATCAGGACAAGGTCAGTTTGAATTTTTTATATGAAATCCCCTATCTTTCATTACATTCTTGTAGCTTACCTCGAGAGCTTTTTAAAACACTATAATGAAATATTTTTTCATTAAGTACTTTTCGCCACGGCAGTACTGTAAATTTCAAGTTTTATAACTTGAAAAGTATTTAATGAAAAAATATTTTATTATAGTTTTTTAAAAAGCTTTCGAGGTAAATTACAAGAATATGAAAAATTAGAAGTTCCATTTAAAAAATTCAAAATGATCTTGCTCTGATCTTGGCAATGCCACATAAGATCAATTCAATTCAATATCAAGATATCCCTTAAAATCAAGATTTTTGTCTAAAATTTTACGATTTATCGCAGTGTTTCCGAGATATTTCAGTGAGTCCTTTAAATGGAACACTTTGTATAAACAACATTTATAATAATTAAAATAATAAGAAAAAAAAAGCTCTCCAAATAAATTACAGAATAAATATGTAGATGTAGGAGGAAATGCCAATGTGAACCAACATCGATTCTTCGTATGTAATCCAATGTATATATTAAAAATATGGTACAGATCACAGTATTGGGTCTTTCTCAGTGTATAAAGTATAATGAAGTTTGGTATTAGTTCATGAAATCAATTAATATAAATAAACGCTCAAAACATTATTAATCTATTGTTGCTAATTGTAATATTCAAAGTTTGTTATATTTTATTGAATTTTACAGTACTTATTTGAAAAATCTCATAAGAATAGAAAATTCATAAAAGATTTAATAAATTAATTAAAATAAACTATGTCAAAATTAATCAAATAAACTTATTGTTAATCAAAATTATTAAAACTTAAGAAGCAATAAAATTATGGTCTGTTACAATATCGTTGTACTGAAAAAAGTCAAGTCGTAAAAAGAAAAATAAGAAAGAGTAGAGAGCAACGTCTGATGATAAATTAAATATAAACATAGATTGGAAGTAAATACGTAAATATAAACTATGTACATATATTAAGACAAAGAAAACGTTAGTCTTTTGTGACTTAGTTATAATACAAATTATATTAATTGATATTTCATGGATTAATACAAAAAACTTCATTCTCTGAGGAAGACTCAATACTGGGATCTGTACCAAAAAAATGGCTGTACCATATTTTTAATATATGCATTGGATAACACACGAAGAATTGATGTTGGCTCACATTGGCATTTCCTTCTACATTTATGTATTTATTCTGTAACATTTATAATATCTTTCAATCAAAATCGTATCTTTATTAAATACATGATACTCAATGCACTTTTTAAATGTCTTTTTTCGAAAACAAAGCTTCAGATGAAAAAAGTTTATTCTGTATAACTTTTATACAAAGACTCCCTCTTTTGGTTGTAGAGATTGCACACAATGAAAGGAATATAGGAAACAGGGAAGAGAAAATAAGAATTTCAATATATCAGAAACTGTATATTCCATAATACATGATTTTTGATACATTATTATTCTCTGTTTCCTATTCTATACTCCTTTCATTGTGCACAGCCCTTTATAGGTTTATTCCCATTCTTTATATACATTTATAAGAATTACAGTATGCAATATATAATAGTTTACAAAGTAAAAAAAATATTTTACCTTAACACTTAGACATGTATTTATTTTATGTGCCAATTTCATTGATTCTCCAGATTCAGAATAAATATATATTGGATTAGTAGTTTGACCAGCACACAATCGACAGAAAGCAAATAAGCTGTTTTCTTTTTCATCTTGTGCCGATAATTCCAATATTTCATTAGAAGAAAGTGGTTCCTCTTGGGACCATATCATAGAACCCTCCAAATTGTCAATATCATCTTCACGATCACTTAATGTACTAATTGACTCTGTTTTGAACATGTTTTATCACTGCAAGTTAAATTTATACAATGTGATAACAATCAATTACAAATACTTTATATTTAACCACTTATCTTTCATAAAATGTTTATAAAATTCTAAGATATTAGATATTAGATATAATATCATCTATAATCGTTTTTACCTATGAATTACAGTGAATATTATTTATAAAAAGAACCATGTTTTTTTTAAATATTATTTAATATTTTCTAATTTTTCTAGCTCTTTTATTTACTCTAAACATTTAAAACAAAATTATAATGCATCTTAATTATATCAAATTTATCAAATTATTTTACACATTGTAAAAAATACCTGGAATAAAACATAGATTACCTTTTTTTTCTCTGAAAAGAACACAAATATTCAAATATTCTTTCATGGCAAACTCAATATTCTTGATATAGTGAAATGTCGTGCTACCACGATTCAGCTTCTTCAAAAATGAACAAATAGATTGGTTGGTTAACTGGAATAATTGCCTGCTACTTCTGAAACAATTGAAGGCTGCTTTGCCGTTTCTATTTTGTCTCTAAATTTAATACAAATAAAGGTGAAATGGAGGTTATATATATATATATATATATATATATAATTAAATAAAAAATATTTAATCTCATATATATATATATTATGTATGTATATAAAAGAGAATTTAGTATTGTACTTAACAACTTCATTGAATTGCTTAAAAATATTTACTGAATAATATAGAAAAATTAATCTTAGCAAAAATAAAACGTATGCAATTTTGGTAACATGGTTTTATATTTATTATATTTTTATATAGATTTATATAATTGTTTACAAAAATTGATAATTCGTATATAAAAATACCAATATTTCTAATATTAATATTTTAAGAAATATTGCAAATAACTTATATATGCTATTTCCATAGATTGTAAAATTATATTGTTACATGTTAATAATAGGCAGATAATGTTATCTGTCTATTAGAAATAAACATATATTCAGAACATTATTAGTAAATTAATACATTTTTCTTATTACGATAATGTTAAAAGTCTATGAATACACAGAAAATTATATAAATTAATGTGACGTTATAACATATCGTAATTCATTTCTAATCCTACATTCTCGTAAACGTTTGCAATGGCGCAATGCTGTTAGTAAGTTCAACTTGGTCTTATCAATTTTTGTTTTCGTTTGTCTATAATAATCCTCAGCTGTGAAGAAGTAAAGATATCCTGAAAATTATTTTAATAATTTAAAATATACAGTGGCGTACAAAAATTTACACACATATGTGAAATACATATTATATTGACATATTATTACAACTATTTACACATATTTAACATACTTATATAAACTGTTAAGACTTACCATCTTCATCTCGAATATCGAGCTCTTGCTTTTTATAGTATAAATACAAATTAATATCACCCTTTTTTTGAGCGGCAGTCTTTCCCATTGATAACAGTGTATACTTTGCAATTAACGTTTGATTTATAGCATTTATAAAGTGATTAATTGTCTCTAAACTATTAACAGTTTGCCTTCCAATAATATATTTAGGTACTGTATTGAATTCTTCTGCAGTGATAAGTTGTATTGTTGGACATACTTCTGGTTCATTAAAAAGTGTTCTTTTACAATCTTTCACTGTTTCTTCCTTTTCAAATGTCGTGATGTTTTTTACACTATTGGGTGTTTTTCTAATCGACCGGTGTATTGGATTTATAGGATATTCTGTCAAAGGAGTATATATGGCATCCTGATAACCTTGTATAAGTTCAGGTGGAATATTTTTTTCTTGATGGAGAATTCTTTTGTCCAAAGTTTCAACTAACGTGAATATTTCCTTTATTTAAATAAAAATACCTTAATTAATTTCTAATTCTTGAAATAAATTTTTAAAAATAACTTGACTACATACCCTCAAACGAGAATTCTGTTCATGCATTCTACTTAACATTTTTTTTGCTTCGCTAATACCACCTGAAATTTGCTGTACTTCCTCATGTGCATCCTGAAGTTCACCTTTTATATTTTGCTTACCTATAAGAAATGAAATATGATTCTGGCAAATACCAACAAATATATTACACAGAAAGCAAATAAGCTATCTCTTTTTTATCTTGTCAATAAAAAAAAAATTTCAATATTTCATTAGAAGATGACTCTCTAAAATCATCCACAAAAAAATTCATCCATTAAAATTTTATAAAAGTGCAACAAATGCCACAATAATACTTTTTATTAATGCTGTGGCCACATCTAGTTCCTGGAGTCTTGTGGTTTGTTTATCAATTATCTCTTCCAGATTATCCTCATTCTGTATCACAGATCTATTTTCATCCATCACAGCTCGCTGCAAAGATTGAATTAAATAATATGTACAATAAAATTTGTACAATGTTAAATATAATTAGTACAAGGAAGTGCATATAACTCAAATACATGTATGCAAACATATCTTTCTTTAGCTCCATTTCGTTGCACACATAACACGCATGAGATATCATTTTATATTTGTTCGCAGAGTGTTAAACAAGAATAAAATGATACATGCACATTAGGTGTGCAATAGAATGCAATCTTTACTTTAAGTTTACAGGAATATTAATTTCTAAAAAACAATATTACTCTGAGGTAGCTACTTCAATCACTGTACGCAAGGTACTGCGTCCTTTGCTTTTTGTTATACTGAAATATTTTCAGATATGAGGAGCAATGTAAATAACTTTTTTCGGAGCACGTGACACATCGTTCAGCATCGCTTTGAATTTAAATTTCACATGATTGATTAGGTTAGAAAGGATATAAAGAGAGTGGCACCAATGC
>Ga0157364_1001172_pt1 | contig 21479 bp, 12 predicted proteins | sample AttsexASBM2_FD_111476 | JGI IMG/M metagenome (GOLD analysis project Ga0157364, IMG submission 111476) | Fungus gardens microbial communities from leaf cutter ant in Ribeirão Preto, State of São Paulo, Brazil - Atta sexdens ASBM2 | ecosystem: Host-associated > Fungi > Mycelium > Unclassified ...
ATTGTGTTGTAGCAATATGTAAATATATATCTTTAACATTTTCATATTTGGAAATGTACAAAGTTGCAATTGTGTTAATTTCAGCATAAATAAAATAAAATAACGTTTCAAATAGTAATTACTTTTATCTGTGTTTGAAAACAGTAATTTTATATACACAGTACAAAATAGTAATTATTTTTAATTATTATATTAAGTAACGTTAATTATTATTTCGTATAATAATTAACATTAATTAAATAGATCTATTCTATAGGATAGATAAAAAGATACGTATACATTCATTCCAACATACACATGTATCGATCTTAATCACTAATTCACGATATGACGTTTTCTCGTATCATCCTATATACTTCTTTTCCTTTCTCATCCCCAGAGGGTTTGTCCCAGAATGACAATAAACGTTCTTTCTCTCCCTTCGTTGTTTACAAGATATCACACGGAGACATGATCGATCGTGCCCGGCGCCAGAAGGACGCGACGCGGATCAAACGAACCGAAGGAGAAGGGTGCGCTTTAATCCTAGTCGCTGATGCTTTCAATCCTCAATCCGCGTAAAGGTCGATTCATCCCTTGGATGAATAGATGATCCTCTGCGACATAAGATGTCGACATGCGACGTCGTAAAGGCCATGATAACGAATGTGTCGTCGCGGTACGTTAATTTTACCGTTGCCAGTCTTGTACGGAAGTACCCTTAATCCTTTGCAGCCCTGTGTCAAGGTGAACTCGGTAGATTTATGATGCGACATGCTTCTCCGGAAATACGAAATAGTGAACAATATAGTAAGTAATAAACTTTATAACTGCAGTGACAAGACTATACTGAAATGAATTATTCTTCTTAGGTAACATTTCATACAATTCAATATTGTTATGAAATTACATTTCAAGCTCTTAACTCAAAATTATTTTTAATCAATCCCTAGCGAAAATAAAAATCAGAACATATGTCGAATGTAAAGGGAGAGTAATAGAAAACATTTTTTTTTTACAACAGAAACGCCTCTTTTTCATTGTTTCAATTTTCACCTCCTATAGAAGTTTTGTTTATACTCTATTCGACTTACGCTCCAATTTTTATTTTCGCTCGAGATTATCCAATTTAATAGATAGAGTTTGATCATCGGGAAGCACTTTCTAATTCGTACACAGCATTTTGTCACGGAACGGAATGTATATATATATATATATATATATATATGTATGTATGTTTATATAGATATGGTATTTCAATGAATGAAAGATCGAACTCATACAATGAGTGTTGTCGAATCGCGCAGCGGTATGTTTTTCCAAACAGCTTAACGAAGTACAACGAAATTGAAATGGACATATTGCAGCCGTACCGCCCTAAATCATGCGTATCTCTGGGTATAGGTTACACGCTTGAATAAAAGGAGCGTGGATTTCGTCAGCAGAAAAAAATTTTAGATCTACAATGTGAAATATTCCGTACGTTGCGCGGCGAAATAAAATCCGACGCGCTTTGTAATTTATTTTATTGTACGTAACGCGCGCACGCGCGCGCGCATGTGCATGTACGTATGCGTGCTTTTGTGTGTGTGTGTGTGTGTGTGTGTGTGTGTGTGTGTGTGTGTGTGTGTATGTGTGTGTGTGTGTGTACGTGCGTACCGCAAAACGGGCAATGTACCGCAAGTTATTTATCTGCTCTGTTAGTTAAAAATTCGAATTTGATATAGACACGATATTTTTCAATGCGGGAAGGATACGCCGAAAATCCAGCGATACCACACGATCGCACCGCAATCGTACTAGACACCGACTATCGATCCTTTTTTTCCTCTTTTGTATGTATATATGTGTGTTTTTTTTATCCTGTAATCCTCTTACGCCATACACGCGAATGCACGACGCATTAAATCACGCGCCACGCGGCGGCTTGGTATTCCCTTGTTGAAAGCGCGAGCATTACACGGCATTGGTCGCATGCTACGACAATGGGATTCACGCGCGCGCGTGTGTGTGTACATACACATATATACATAGTTGGAGGATGCCGTACATTTCGAAAATCGATTCGTAGTCGTGCGTAACGATCCGAATTGTCAAAGCCGCATCGCGCCGATGCGAAGCTCTTTCAAACAGATCATCCGTCGACTGGCAATCGGCAAAAGAGATTTTGTCTTATCGAGCAAAAAATTGGCCTAGAATTTCCAGCAAGCCAATCTTTTTTCCTCTATAAAAATAAAAAGAAATAAAATAGAAAATGAAATACTATTTATAAATATAATAAATATAATAAATTCCGAAACGCGTAAATGCAATTTTGAAGTTTTATATAATAAGGAAACTCGCGATCCTCTATTCCCTAATAATTTATATAGAAGAGGAAGCATAAAAGTATGACACGAAAACTTGTAGTATCAAGATATAAAATTTCATCTTTTTTTAGTAAAAGATTTTTTCTTTTTCAGGAAATTTTTAATGTGCAATAGTTTGTAATTTGTACTCAATCACTAAAATGTAAATTAACATTTTACATATGAAAAAAAAAATAGTATGATAAAATTAAACTTACACTACGTGATGAACTAATTTTCTGCATGAAAAATATAATGTATGAATGAAGAATACATTTGATATTCTTTTATTCTTCATTACTTTATTAATACTTGATTAAATGTGTATGGAATTTTATTTCAAACATAGTTCTGGTTATCAAAAATTTTTTTTTAGCATAAAATCAAATTCCGTTCATGTGTATCGTGGAAATTGGCTATTTCTTGAAAAAGAAAGTTACTCGTTATGCGTAAATTTTTTTGGCCATCTCAGACATCTTTCTATCGTTACCCATTTCGTCTCTACTTCTGAAGGTTTATTTCTTTCCTTGCTCACGGCACCAAGGTTTAAGAATTTCCGCAATCCGAATGGGGCGAGAGATCGAACCCTCGGGGCTAGAAAGATCGTCGGAAAGAATACGCTTTATCGCTTTGCCGTTCGTGAATCACGCGACTCGTTCTCGTCGGCGAGAAGAAAAATTTGAGGTCTCGAGCGACCGACCTACCTCTCGTTTTTTACGCATTATACTTCCGCTGTTAATGATACGCTTCCGCTGTGAATTATTATGATATCGAATCGTGTCACTCCATAACGATCACTTAAGTTTTATCGCCATCCGTTAGTGACGCCGATCCCATTTAATGATAGCGCTAATCGCGGAAGGTTAACAGAGGTTACGGGCAACCGCTGGGGTAAACCGCCAAGGAATTAGTCGGTATTACTTAGATGGGCATTAGTGTATAAATTATTGTCCAACAGTTTAACCTTTGCTTTTAAAGAAAAGTTAGTGTAGCTTAACTATCGCGTAAATAATTACTAGACGTAATTCGCTAAGTTCATGATACTAAATTAAAAAAAAATAGAAATAGCGTATAAGGGCACAATAGTTATAAATTTAAAAAAGTTTCAGTATTTCTCTTCATCATTATAATATAATATTTAATATTAAAAAAGTCAGTCACAGTTTAACATCGGGATTAAATTTTCAGTTCTATTGTATAACGTTGCGCTTTGTTCACCTCCGCCGATCTGTTTAAATTAACGATCTCGCGCAAATATCAGTTTCCTTTTCAATGCATTTATCCGTGTGTTAAAATCAATAGTCCTGTTCATGATTGAGTCTGCTATTCCAAGTTATTTTTATTTCTCAAGTCTGGTAATTCAATTGTCCACCGTATTGAACGGCATTTATTCTCATATTCTACGAAAAACGAAATGTATCGGACGGCAAATTTTGCTCAGTCCGCCAAATGTTTAGCTTCGACCGGCAGTGGATACGCTGGGAAAGCGGCCGGAGCCAATTTATCGCCGCGAGCGAAGCCACGAGGAAACAGAAACAATGAAATTTCAACTAAGCTCAACCCGGCTGCTCTGATGGTAGAAAAAAGAGAGAGAGGGACAATCGACGGAGTGGACCAGAGAGTTCGGCACGGATGCCTCGGAGATCTCGCCGGATGCTTCCTAGGGTCCAGCAGAAAAATGATAAATGTGCGGGCGCGGTCGTAACAAGCCCTCTCGAGGCGAACCCCACTTTTTAATTGCTTCATTCTCTCCTTTCCCCTCTCGCGGCTTCCCACCGGCATGGAACAGCGGCGAACGGGATGGAAACGGAAAGTGGGCGAGATTTATCGTGTCATTGTTTATCCGCTCTCGCGAACGCAGCCGCTGCTCCCGAGCGGATTGCAAGTGACGTCGGGTATACGTACGATCTCATCGCGAGCACACTATTCCGAGAGTTTTCGAGCTTTTACCCCGATCGAGTCGCTCGTGTAACACCGCAATACTGCGCGAGTTTCTTTTGCGTCGCGGATCTATATTCGCTTCATGATACTCGTTGAGATCTTACATCGTGCGGGACTTTCAGTGATATTAAAAAATACAATCGAGAAATGATGAGCAATTTATCTTTAGGATTACACACACCTATATATATATATATAAATTAATTTTCTGACTGCATAAAAAAAAGCTATCATTTATTGTCATTACGTAAACAGAAAAGTAAAAATATTTTTATGAAATTTTAAGTTTGAATATTTTATTATTTCAATATAATAATAGTGTATCTGTATAATTATATATTAATAACTCATTATACTATATTACATGTTAATAAACAATAAATGATTATATTGTATGATTAATGTAATCATGTATGCATATTTTTCGTGGGAAATTGATAAAAACGTTAATTTTCTTCCAAGAATTTTGATATATCTATATGTAACATGAATTTGAAATATAAATTTAAAAGATACAACTGAGACATTTAGTCTCGTATAGATAATTAGAGCATAAATCCTTAGAAATCAAAGAAAATGTAGCGAAACAGTTATTGTGTTATTTCTCTTTGATGCAATAACGTATGAAGTGCGTACAAAGGCCAATGGTAGCACAGGTAAATGTTGACATCAACGTAAGAGACTCATCTGAGTAACTCAACGATCCATTAAAACATAGCATTTGCTTAGCACGTCTCGAATGCACATCAAAGATATTTGACGTCACAAAGCGCGGCACGTGGAAAACGTTGACTCGACTACTATAACGTGTCACGTGGTTTCGTCACGAAAGTTTCGTCACAATCAAGAGGCTGCATTTATCGCTAAAAGCGCGACGAGAATGTAAGCCAACATCGCATAGTGTCAATTACCTCGTTAATTGTGTCTGTAGATGTCTCGATCTTCAGATCTTGAAGTTGTAGCAGCAATTAGTTATACTGATCGACTCGAGCATTCCAATTGTACTGAATTGAATAATCTAATGCAACTTCGATGCGCTATCCGAAAATGGCACGAGCAGTCGAATGCAATGTGACAATAGGAGGAACTGAAGCGCGTTCGAAAGGAGACGCTGCGTCTTTGATTCCTACTTCGAGAATTGACTCCGTTAACTGCTCTCTGATTATCGAATACATACACAATTCCTATAACTTATTGTTACAGGATGGAAGAGGAAAGAGTAATTTTGCCATTTGTGGTTCACGCTATAATTGGCATTAGAAAAATTTAGATTTAAAACAAATAATTTGCCAAAAAAGTGATCAATACTTTTTATTTTTTTTTTACATTTTATTTTTAAATGATTCAATGTACGATTGTATAGTTTAATTAATGTGTTAATTGAAGAAAAGGTGATAGTTAAAAATCCAGTACAAATAAAATTAGTGCGAGCACGGTGTAGTAGATAGCGCATTGATTTGCTATACTAGTTATAAGACTCGAGGTCTACTATAGAGATACTGGGTTCGATCTCAGGCAGAACCGAAAAATTTTCGTAGCTCCTTTCGGAAGGCAATGGCAAATCACCGAGTAGTATATTTGCTCAGGAAACCTTTCTATCAAACATTGCTGTTTGATATTTAAACTATAGGTACGTCCCATGTACTTTGTGTACAATCAGTGTGCAAGCACAGTATATAAGAGAGATGTATCGCGCTAAGGGCTACCGCAAAATTCCTTAACAGTGACCGTAAGACGTAAACTTAAGCCAATCAGGATATTGCTTTAGATCTACGTAATCTAACGGAAATGTAAATAATAGTAAACTTATCCACAACTTCACAATAAAGTGAATTTCAACTGATTGAAACTCTCCTTATGAATAAGTTTATGTTATTTACATTTCCGTTAGAGTACGCAAATCTAAAGCAGTATCCTGATTGACTCATCGGCTTAAATTCACGTCTTAAGGTTACTGTTACAGAAATTTTATCTGCGACAGCCCCATGGCACAAAACGTAAGGCAGTAAGACATAAAGAGTAAACGAATTGATCAATCACAGTGAGAGCAGTAGCAAATAAGGTAACAAATCCAATGTTACGATTTTTTTACGTTTTACAGACTTATGTTTTTGTACATGCTATGGGTTTAAGACAGCATGGTACTTGAAGAAAAAGACAAGTAAAATGCTTACATGAGTCTAATGACCGCAGCATAAACTTTTGCGCGTAATGCATAGTGCATAAGGGAATCGAAATTCTTCTTTTCCATGAAATAGAAGGAAAGGAAAGAGTCTGATTAGTTGATTCGCTTATGCACTATGCGTTATGCAAAAGTCTGTGCTGCAGCGTTAAGGCATCGTTAGTACATAAATTATAATAAATATATTCATAAGACAATAAAATACAATCCACAATTGAAATGTTAGTTAACTACAAATGATGGACAAATTTGACAAATTATTGCAGTTAATTTCATTTGATAAGTATATTCTAATTATTTACGAATTGTATAATCTTATCGTCTTATGAATATATAATTACGCAACGGAAACTCACACATAGGCATTTTATATACTAAGTTTATTCTTGGAGCTATATATTATTAGTTTAATTTATTTCAAGTTGTTAAAGAATCTGTGTCTGAGGAATAAAAAGAAGATAAAAATCAGATTTTAAAAATGTTAGTTTCAGCATATTTATATACGTTGCACAGCAAAATAAAATATTATAAATTATAATATACAAGTGAATTGAAGCATCAAATTAAGAATACTTTTAAATATCTATTGTGATTTTATAGAAATAAAATACCTATTACATAATAAAAACTATATAAATAATCTTATCTATCTCACAGTTAGATATAATTCAACATTCGAATTTATCCACTCTCTAAATCAATGGATAATCACTGATATCAGTATGTCACTGGTAATTAGTGAATTAAATGAGATCTTTAACCCAGCTAATCTTTATTACTATCTAACTATATTTATACTATCTAATTAATCTTGTTTTAGTGCTTAAATTCAATGAATACGGTATTGGAAGATTGAAATAACGTGCAAATGTCAGTATTTAGTTATATAATGTTCAAACATTATATAATGTTCTTCCTTTTTTAATTGAATTTTACTGATTATCAGTACTGAGTACTGGATAATTAATGACTATCCACTGATTCAGGTTTAGAGAACATACAAATTTATCTAAAAAAATTATTTATGATTCATAATTTTTACTGAGAAACTGACTTGTTGAATTTATATCTGTCTGTCACTCAGTACGAAAATATGAAATTCAGCGAAGTAGAATACAATATGTTCATCTTTATCGACATTTGTACGTTAAATGATATATTTAGGAAAACTTTAGTAAGAGAGAAAACCTGTTTAAGTCAAAGTCCAACTAATATGACATATGACATGTACTTCGATTGATTTTGATGAGAAAATAGAATTTTATTTTTAATTTCCAGAACATATCATTATCTGTTAGCACATTAGTCAGTACATATACATTCTACATATACATTATATGTGAAGAAGTAACGGTTTACATCAGTTTCACTGAAACACATATATAGATAGATTGCAAATGGCGGATTGGCCAGACTTACGCTTTGATGTCTCTTATACTCGTAGTCTAGTTATTTCTTAGATTCGGTTGCATCGAGAATTTAGGTTAATTAATTCGTAGCGATTCGTAGTTCTTTTCTAGATTATAGAGCACCTACCTGGAACAGAAAGAAAGAAAACAGATTAAGTTAAGTGTAACTACTTGAGTTAGATTATGCATTCAATTATCTCGGTCACAAATTGGGTTTGTCATGGTATGTAACAATTTAATAATTCAAAATATATCTATCTATACTTTATAGATTAATGGACATTAATTCTCGAATTTCATATTCCATAATATAAAATTATAAAGAAAAATGAAGTAAATATAAAGTATAAAAGAAAAAAAAACATATATTTCAGTAGAGAGTGAAAATATATTATATCTTACATTTCGCGCATTTGTTTTTCCAATATTTGTTTAATCTATATTTAATCTATTGTATATAACAATATTTTGAAGTTTTATTTTTAAAACACCATCAGTATCGCTGCTAATAAGTCAGAACTTGTTAACTGTACATAAAATTTGTTTTTTTATAGCTCGAATTTTATATTTTACTTCTTTTCAAAGAATATTCTGCAACTTTTTCGAAATCAAAATCAATTTTTTAAAAGTGTTCGAGTTTCAACAAAAGTTCCGACAGTTTGGCTTGTGTTTTTCAGAGTATTCTTCAGTATGTCATCGAATGCTCACGGCAACGCATCGTTCATCACGCGCATGATTTCGAATATCGGCGGACAGGCGTTCCCAATTAGCGGACTGAGTTGCCAGTAAACGTTACCGTGCTAGTGTTCACCGGCGCGCAATTAGGGATACCAGCAGTAGTCGTAGCGATAGTTCGACTCGTGTGGGTAATCCGATGATGCTGAGGTCTGATACATTATCAAGCCGAACTACTACATGCGACGCGCCGTGCGCCGCGGATCGAGGAATGGGCTCGCCGATGGAATCGCATACAGTGACAAACAGCTCTAGGATAACGGTTCCTCTCCCTTTCACCCTGCTGACGATCGTAATACTATAAACGTTTCTCGTGGCAGACGCACAAGGACCTTCACGGACGACGGAACCGTTCCGCGGAACCGCCCTCGACAAGGCGCGTTATCGAGCGCCGGCGACATCGCGTCGCGTTTCAACATCGTGAAAGCTCCCGCTAAGCCTCGCCTCGTGTTGTCGTTGTAACAAGCGCCTCCATTAACGGTACGTTAGACGTGACACGTCGGCCGAATTTCCTGGGCAAGCCGGCTGCAGCCGTGATGCTGCGTTTACGCTGCATCTTACCAAACGCGCCCAACGCGCGCTCTGATGGTCGATCGCGACGCAATTGTTCTGATGCTTTCTGTCAAAAATGTTAAACAGCGCGTTGAATTTATGTTGATCTCAATTTTTCCAAAAATGAATATTCTTCTTCGGTCTTAAATTTATATTTTGCAAAGTTCTCTTTAGATAGATATGATTAAAAATTAAGATAATATGAATTAAGATAATATGAATTACTCGTTTAAAATGTAATGAAAATAATCATTTTTATCTTACGCAAGAAAGATCTTTTGAAAGTGAAAAATTTCAATTTTATTCTCATGCGGTTTTATATTTTATGTTAAAAATTACAGAACTATCGAAGAATTCCTGACATAATATCCATGATTTATATTATTAAAAATTTTATAGAATATAATATTGTATGTTTAAGAATATGATTTATACTAATTAATGTAAAGCAAAATAATATACCCAATCTTAAACGAATCAGAAAGAAGTTAAACGATAATTTCCGAATGCGCAACTTTTTATGTCATCTCTATGACTCTGGTCTGCTCGTGAAAATAGCACCGTAACTCAGTCGGTTATCGCGATATAAAAACGCAATTTACAGCATCGTGAAAGTGGAGTTCGAGGTTTTGTTTTAAGCGCTGATAACAATCGTGATGCATAACATATGACATAATAATAAAACGCATTTATGAGCACCTGCATTACAATTACCTATAACGTGACACGTCGCTCGTGCAAAAAAATTCTTCTCGCAAACTATTATTTACTACCATATATTGTGAGGTCAAGTAATAGTTTTATAATAACGACAATCATTTCTGCATAACGTGAAATAATCATCACTTGAGATTTCTCTGTAATATAATCTTGTGAGTTAAGAAAGTTATTTGATTTGCCCGAAGCCCTTTAATTATTGTATAACGAAATCTTAGCCACACTGCCATGTTGCGACAATCGGCGGTGAATCTCGAGACACCCGATGTACGTATTCGCGATATATGTATATACGAGTAACACGTATACATATATATAGTGGTAGTTCTCCGACTGGTTACAAACCACACCGGACAAAGTCAATACATACTAACAACATAGTATACCCGCACGTAGACAGCCAGATACAATCGCATTACGCTCGCACGCATATATAACGTACTAAAGCATATACTAAAGCACATACGTACTTAAATGGAGAAAGAGATGCGCCACTGCCAAAGCGTAAACGCATCGTTCCGTTAACGGGAGCTAGGACAAAGTAGATAAAGACACGACCAGACCACCGAAACCGCACGAGCGGCATCGCTATTAACTTAATTGAACCTATCTTAAAAGATATCAATTTTAAAAAGATTGAGGTATCTTTTAGAAAACCGCGAGACAGAACTTAATTTCGATAAGAACGTAATTGCTAGTGGCTTTTCTTTTAAGCTTCTCTTCCTTTATACTTATCTTTATTTATTAGAAAATTTAGAAAGAATATTTCGGGAGTTGTTTTATTATGTATGCATGTTATATATTTTTAGTATATGAAGCGTACTAATATAAAATTGTAACTGTTAAATATTTTAGGAGAAAGGAAAATATTTTATTGAAAAATATCTTATTACTTTAAAAATTCTATAAAAAATTACCATAATAACAGATATGAATAATCAGAGTCTATAAAAATTTTTAATTTTTAAAAAATATTTCTAATTTAAAAAAATCGTGTAAAGTTGTTAAAATGTCGAATTATTGTAAATCCAAGTAAAAATGCAAGTTCAAATATTCCAAACGTTGTAAGTTTAAATAAAAGTACAAATAAAAATGTTACAAGTCTAAGTAAAATGTCAATTACACAACGAACGTGTGAAATTGAGTTACATTACTCATTTTTTTCCCTTGTACTTTTTCACGTCAAATATGAGTATGTGCTAAAACATAGCACTTACAATTTTTTTTATTCATACTATAAAATATTTCATAATTTTATAATATTTACCATGGCATTATACTATAACGTATCTTCATAAATATTGTATATTAACGTCTTTATATCTAAATATTGTATCTTAATTAAAGAAATATACATACTATTTTCGTTTCCGAACAGATTATTGTTTGATTAAAATGGCAGTAATGTAGTAGACTACTTTAACATGCGGTATCGATAAAATCTTCAGAAATATCTAGACAAATTTAGGAACTTGCAGAGTAGCCAATTAAATAGTTAATGAAGCATTAATTCCTGAGATATATTCCTAAATTTGACGCGTGTTGCATGCGAGGCGCTTTAATGCGACAGCAATGACGACAAAACCTATGCCCTCCAACGACGACGACAACGACGAAGATGACGTACCTCGTTACTAACGAACGAGGATATACCGGGATATACCTGTCGGACACCGCGACGCGTCTAATTGGCGGAAAATACGGCGGAGACGTCGTGCCACGCAAGGCGGACGTCCAAACGACGGACGTGTCGACATCCGGAGGCTATACCAGGAATAGACATACGGCCAAAGGGCTGTCATGGCCCCCGAGGAAAGGACCCATTTGTCTCCAAACACCCGCACCATATTCCCTCGGACACTCGCGTCCGACGTGATTATCGATTGACAAAACGAGCGGATTAATATCGCGCTTCTATCTCTTCAGATATTCCGCATTCTATAAAGTTTAATTTTCGACGCAGTTATCCGTTTACGAGATTACATTTTTTTTTTCTCGATCTACGAGATTATATATTTTTTTCCTGATCTACGAGATTATATATTCACAAAATTACAGCTGTAAAATTGGAGACTTTACACGTCACATTAATTTAAATTATTAATGGTAAAATAGAAGGAAAAAGTCACATTAATTTTAATTATTAACGATAAAATGGGTGGATATTTTTTCTACCTTGTATAATAATAATAATAATAATAATGAAAATTTATTATACAAATTACACGAACTATGTTTGCATATTTTCACGTGATTATCGTGAAAATTAGCAATGCGCAAGGAGGCTAGAAAATGTTCGGTCTAAATAAAAGGTGAATTTACTCAGGGGCATCATTGACCTGTCTCTTGGGATAGTTTCTCCCACAATGTTCAGTTATGTGGTCATCCGATGACCGAGATACGCAGACTTGTTAGCTGAGCTGATGTTTAATCTCACGTGAACACGCGACCCGATCTTCTCATCATGTTGAACATCATGGCGCGTTTAACGCGTTTGACGTGACGCTTGGCACACGCGATTCCAGTAATTAGGCTTTTATTACAAGCGCGTTTAATTATTTGTCTCAAGTTCCGCAATTACGACCGATACTCATTCGACGATACGAGGCCGTCGACGACGATGCGAGGCGGGACAAAGTTGCGAGGGCGCCGCTAAGAATAGAGGGACTGTCGTCTTCACTTCCGGGACTAGCAGCCTCGAACGTCGGCCGCCGATTTATATGTGTCCAGCGCGATTAAATATGTTTTGCGACCGCTTGCGGATACGTCCTATATTTGTCTGTGCGTGAACTAATGCACGAACTAAATACAGCTGAATCCTAACCGGATGATGCTAAATTCTAAGCCTAATAGTCAGAAAGTGTCGCATTACCAATTAAAATGTTTGTAGTAACAAAAGTGTCATGCAATTAATTCAGGATAAATGGTAACATAATCGCAAATAAGTACAATATAAGTACATACATCTACATAATATATTTGAAATAAAATTATATACTTTATAAAAAGAAACAATATCTCTTCTTTCCAAAACATCGCATTTGTCATGTATAGATATTATTTTTTTGTAAACAAAAGTTAACAAATTGATCTACAGTACAAAAAAATAGCCGAATGTTCGGGAGCTATCTATTCTCTTTTTTTTTGTAAAATTTAATGATCACAGTTTTTCGCGCGTTCAATAAGAATTTACGAGCTGCCGCAAATCGCGATTACGGATGTCGAAACGCGCGCGTTTAACTTTTTCTGCCTCGTGATCCAAATCGGATTTTACTTCGAAGATTTCTCCGTGAAAGCGACGTCTGAAAATGCAACAGACACCGCTCGCGATGCCGTTTCTCGGTGCCGACGCGCGCACATTCCGAGCTTTTCGTGGCTTTGATGGGTCTCAGACCGCCCTTTCCCTGTAGCCTCTCCCTCGAGCGTCTCCACGACGACGGCTTCTCGTCTAAAAACGGAACGCTATTCGCGTTTTTATCTGTCGCTCAGCGTCCTCTTTGCGCGAGTATCTCGATCCATCGATTTCACGATCAACATTTCGTATGGAATAAGCGTCAAACGTGAAACTCACGGATGTTCGGTCAGATCGACTCTTCGCCAAGTCGTTTTTCCGCATCACATCTTTATTTACTAGGAGAAGAATTTATTTATTATAGATTCTTTTAAAAACTGTTTCGCAAAGCTTCTAAAAAGAATAATGACGAAAGAAGCTGGGAGTAAACGAATGTTGTGGGATTTACTAGACTGCAACATCGTATTTAATGATCGTATCAGGAAGTATGCACTTTTGTGGCTAACACAATTTCCTCTTTCGAGTTTTCAGTTCTCGCAGAGTTTCGTCGCGATCGTATGCCGCGCCGCGGCGAGATTTAATGGCAGGTGCGCGATGGCTTTTCTAGCCTTAAAGTTTATAATTTGCATGCATTTGCTTGAGGCATTGTATATGCGTGTAAAAATCGCTTGAGGTAAAAATCCACTTTTTTTCCCAACACCGAAAAGGCGGATTGTGGAGGCAAACGTCTACCGAGAGCGTAGTTTAAAAGAGGATAAAAAAACCTGTTATATATATAATATTTTTAATAAACCGACTTTTTAAAATCTCATCAGAATTTCTTGCTGTGAGAAGGAAGGACGATAGAAAGAGCGACTAAATTAATTTATATTTTATCTAGCTATTTTTTCACTTACGAATGGAAAAACCAAAATGCCAAATTATATTATCCATCAAATTCCGTACTTCATTTAATATTTAATATAAACTTTAGTTGAATGCCGCTAAAGCAGATTAGATATATGAAGCTGCACAATATTAATTAATTAATTTCAAGTTAATTTTACTTCAATTACCTCTTTGCCCTCCTGAATTTTTTTTCCAATTTTATTCTCAACAATTCTTTATTATTTTAAAAATGTCATGTGATGAGACATAGGCTTAAGGAGCTCCTAAAGGAGCTCCTGAATAAGATTGATGTCGAGTCACACGTGATATAGGAGTGTAAAAGGTTAAATGATATGTTGAACTTTTATCATTGAAGAAATATTTAATATCTATTATTTAAAAACTGAAAGCAACACATTATTCAATAAAAATTAAAAGGAGGAAGGAAATAGCAATTAATAAAATTTTCATTAACAAAAAGAATTTACATTAATCAGAGTACGAGTCTAAGAAATAACGATAGTTTTAGAATCCCCTGCGGTATATTCATATTAAAAATTAACTAGATAAAATCTGTACCGTTTGAGAACTGCGCGCACAATTAATATTAGTCACAATTAATATTAGTTGATATAACTTGAGCAAATGTATAGAATGTTTCAAAATTAACGAAAAGTGGGCATTGTTTAGCGATGCATCTATAACTTTTTACATTATGAAGAATATAAAGCTTAAATGTGTATATAGATAAACAATATATGTATATCTTTTAATTTTCAAAATTAAACTTTAACAGAATTTAATATAAACTTTAACAGAATTTCATTTCAATTTTATTATTTATATCAATTTGAAGTCTAATGGCATTGAAAATAATTTATTGAATAATTTATTGAATAAAATTTGAAAAAATTACGACACACTAATGCCATTCATTCAAATTTGAGCTAAGAGAAATTTGCTTCTAAAAATAAGAACTAAACATATTCATTCTTGCTTGTACATGTGTGTTATATATGTGTCTACTCTTCGCTCCATTTCTGGGACGCTCTATAGTTGTATTTGGACCGGCACAGCAATATATTGCGTGATTATAGCTTCAACGACGGAAGGGTTAACGTCCGGACGATTTGACATCCTTGGAAATTCGGACGTGATTGTCCATAAGGGGGCAGTAACGTGTGTTTAATAGCGAGCGGAATCTTGTGAATTTGTAGTAAATTCGCCTGATCTCTGGCTCTCTCTCTCTCTCTCTCTCTTTTCGTGTAATTAATATTTACGAGAATGAACACAGCTTGTCAGTATGCCGATGCGTGCAGAAATGCTGCGTACGAAATTAAATTCAGTGAGCTGCGAAAAAATGTTGTAATCTCATGCTCTTATTTTTATTTTCCATCCGACTGTGGATTTACGCGGTATGCGAAAATTAGAAGAAACCCAAATTTTTATGCAATAAAAGTGTGAAAAATTGGAAGAATCAGCGCCAAACGTGTTGACCGATTTTATTTAAATCCCTACAAAGGTGCACTTGTCTCATTGCTATCACGTCTTTTTATAACGGTTCTATCAATTTTTAATGGATTCATCAGGATATGAGCAATAATTAAGAATTGACCAACTCATTTGTGACAACAATATACTTTCGTTACAATGATATAGAAACAGTTCATTCAATTGCAACAATATAACGTTTGCACAATTACAACAATAAGCTTTTATGACAAGAATGATAGAACAAATGATGACCTCGCTCATTTGATTGAAGAATACGGAATGTATGTATTGATATCGATGTATAGAGTGACATTACAAATTCAATGAGATATGATGAGGAAAACGATAAAATTATTACTTAAATTATAATGCATTACGAATAATATATAGCAACGGCATTGTTACGAATATTATAAATGTAGCTTAAATGTATACTCTAATGTGAATTGAGTGACATATTCAAGCTCTCTTTGATAATCCATTTGAATATAATTGCATGATACGCTGTCATTTTATTATATATCAAATCATATAGATAATTATTAGATATTATTACGATACGTTTTTGTGTAAATATACTTTAATTTGGTTCATATGATAAACCATTGATTAATCGGATAGATAACAAAAATCAAAATATTGTAATTTTGCATTTGCAAAATAACAATATCTTTCTAAAGAAATTAAAATTTCCCCATTAATAGGACAGAGTTAAAAGAAAACAACTGATAAGAATTAGATCGATATATACACGGAAAGAACGATTTTGTTGAAATATCTAAAAATTTAACAAGATACAGATTTGAAGATAATTTTGTTGGACTATCAAAATAATTATGTAGGACGTTCAAATATAATGAGCAATGTAACAATGTTGAAAAAAGTTTTGACATTCTAGTAATCAGCATGAATATTTTACATAATTATTATGATGATTTAACAAAATTATTTCCAGATCTATATCTTTAGATATTTTAGCAAAATCGTTCTTTTTACGTGAGAGTTTAAAATTGAAGTTGTCGACACTGAAGTAAAACTTTTCTTACGCTATATTTTTCTTCACCATTTTATTTCTGCAAAAAGAAGACTACCCAGTCCCCCTTCTTCCCTTTTCGCATTCGTCTGTAGATATATCGTGTGGTTTTACGTTCCAGCTTGACGAATCGATCTTTACATGGACAAATTGGAAAGCTTGATTGATGTACGGTACGAGGTCGTACGGTAAACGGAGTAACAAAACGGCATGCGCGCGGCAGAGACCAAGGGAATACAGAGACGGGGGTCTCTTATTGCTGCTGTCAACAGCGAGTATGAGGGTGGGAAACAGGCAATGATCGTGTATACACGGGGGCGCTCGGGGCGGAAATTGGTTTAGTGTTTGCCTTTTTGACTGAAGTACTGTCAGTTACATCTGTACGTGGACCGTGCTTCAACCTCCGAGTCATGGAAGGGGGAGATATAGAGGGAGGAGAGAGGCAGTGGAAGGTTGATCGTCAAAAGCGCCCCGAGGAAAACCGCCAATCAATTGAAAGGGCAGTGGATCGATATAGCGGTTCGCGCAATGTCGAGTATCTCGCGTGACGGGTCGCTCTTGTTGAGAAACATCAAGAAAAAAAATCGAAAACGAAAGAACGCTTGTTCGTTTGTACACGCATTTATATAACATACAGCATTGTCCGTTACTGTCCATAGATAGAACTCAATCAATAGCACTCATTCATCTTGTGACCAACTTTAATCCCGTATTACGATTACGTCTGTTACGATTACATAAACTCGTTTAACTTTTACAATTACGACAATCCGATTATGATTGCTGTTTGATCAGTGCTGAGGAACATGATATTGTAATTCGATTTCCTATTATCTCCATAAAAAATTAAATAGCAGAATAACAAGGATAAGTTTTTGCTAACAAATTATTAAATAGTAATGATTAACTTTCCGTCTAAAGCCCGTTTTCACAATATATGGTTACCTAAAGATTAAAGGTTACCAACAGATGCATCAATGAAATTTATTCAAGAATTTTTTAGTTACCTTTAATCTTTAAGTTAAATATTGTGAAATCGAGTCTAAGTCTTCTTTGACAAGCAAAATTTTATTCTTTTTTTTCGAAATAGAAGGCAGAGACCATGTTCCCTTCCTAGAAATATCTTGTTAAAAATATTATTTGATAATGTAATACAGATGTAATTTTGAGAAGTATAATTTTGAATTTTTCAACACTTTTTGAAAGTCTAGAATAGTAAAAAAAGACATGAGCTGAAAGGAGTAAAAATATAATTGCTTATAAAATATAATATTCTTTCGATGAACAAAAATAAAACTTGATAATATACTTTAGCTATTCACTTATGCATCTATTCATGATCATTTCAACTTGATTTTTATTTATCGAGCGGAAATAAGACATTTATACGGTCCCATTTGTCCGCCTTTATTTCTCGATGCGCGTCTCGCGTTTATCTCGCGTATAAATTTCACGCCTGATCAGAGCTCGCGATATAAATGTACGTCGCTGAAGGCAGATTACATATAAAATACGTTTAGTAGAAGCTCACAAGCTCGCTCGCCCATGGTGACTACGATGCAGTCTGTGGTGGTTATACGGGGACACCAATTGGCATTCATTGGCGCCAATTTATCTTCGCAGACGCGAGGCGTGGCTGAAACTTAAGCGTGCTGCTGCTTCTGCGTCCGCTTAATTGTACGCCGGTACTAATTAAGCGACGACGAGCCCGCCGTGAAGGAGAATACCTCATAGCTTCTTCTTCTCTTCTCCTTATCTTTCTTTCTTTTTAAAGTATATATAACGACATTTTCAAGTTCATTCCCACGAGAAGTGCCGTAGAGAATTTCTTTCGATGCATTTTACTTCATCGATCCCGTCAAGTAAAACGTATTAACAGTTACGAAGAATATTAATCGCGTTAAGTCAATTTCATTTATTTGCAATGGTATTATACTCGAAGTATATTCGAGAATAATTAAGATCTTCAATTATTCTTGTCATTACTTCAAGTACTTTCATGCTCGAACTTTGCATGTTAAAACGCGAAACTCACGATCATCATGCCATCATCACGTCGTTCATGTCATTATCGCGTGGCGAAATTATTTTCCTGTCTATATAACTACAGAAGGCTGATAACTTTTAGATAGTTGCCGCTAATCATGTATAAACGTCCAACTTTTCGGTATACCAGCAGTTACCAACGGACGTCTTTCGTGCACGATGAGTGAAAATTAACTCGCGCTGATTGAGGAGATCTAAATTCAACTTGCGGTTGGGGCGTTGATGGCAGACATTGACTCGCCAAACATTTCACGGTAGCGAAACCAGGTGATTCCATTTCTGCAGTGATTTGGCTATTAATATCTTGAACGATCATGAGTAATAAATTACTTTCTTTCGCGAAAAGCTTATCGCGCTACGATTATTCGCAGTAATCTGAAGAAACATTTTAAAATCAATAGGTATTTCTTTGTCATAAATGTCTGTTTATCATCAATTTTATATTATTTAAAGTAAATGAAATTGAAATAATATTCATATTATAATATTCACAAAAATACTTAAAAAGTATGCAATTTTTGCATTTTTTTTTTGTTCAAAAACAATAGAGTAGTAAGATATAGAGTAAAGTAAATTGTTTATGATTTTAAAATATATTTACAAAATAATAAAATTTTTATACACTTCATTTAATATATAATAAGTTTTAATTATATAAGAGTGAGGATACTTTATATGAATGAAAATTAAAACTCAATTAAAATTGTCTTAACTTGTATATTTTTTTATAATGTGTATAAATCTAATAGTTAGCATATATACGGATGTTGATTTATTCAATAGCTATTATTTATAAAAATTCAAATATATATATATATATATCTTAAAAATAATAGCAGAGATTGAATGATAATAAAATAAAATTTAATTAAAGTCAGTAGAATTTAACATAGATGTTTCACCGCGAAATTCACGCGGAGCGTATAATTTAAAACGTACTTCCATACTTCCATTTAATGTCCGTTCCGTGTTATAATTCAGCCTCGGAATTTGAATATGGCGAGTTGAACTTCAGTAGACACCGCGAAGTTCGCCCACGCTGGCGCTTCATACCGCGACGCAATAAATCGAGACCGTGAACCGCGACGACAAAAGGTCAAGTTATTAGCACTAGATTACACACCATCTATTATTATCTGCGCCTTGTGGAGCGCGAAGAAGATCGAATTTTATTACATGCATCCCTTGATACATATCACAGTTAAAAAATTGACGAAGAGTGGAGAATCTAAATTTTTCAAGTCAAGAATTGAATCATTGAGAATATCAATATTACTTTTGGAAAGAATATTTGCTATACATAAATTGCTTAGTTAATTATTAATTAACGTTCCTCATAACGTTTAAAATAACAACAAATATTTAAATTTTATCATGAGAATGTGTATGTGTGTGTCAGCGACTGTTTGCTCTATAACTTTAGGAAATTTAACATTAAATAATTGTCAAGCTAATTACACTTGCTAAAATATCAAGAAATTAAAATACATTTAAAATAACAATAAAATTATATTACTGTTTAATTTTATCAAGAAATATATTTGCATTTTGTGTTGCTAACATATTTTGTATTGTTTTTGACACATGTATTTTTAACAGTATGTTGATTCTTAACGATATCCAGACTATTAAAATTTTTAAATTTGATTTCAATCAGAGAATTGGTTGCGTCAATATTTATTCTTGAATTGTGAAAATTACGATGGATAATCAAATTTACATTAAAAAACATTTGATTCCAAATAAATAAAAAATACGATAAAAAAATACGAGATTAAAGAAAGAGAATTGATGAATCTGATAGGTATTCTATATATATCTTTGCGACAAACGACCTCCGTTTCAATGTGGCTGAGGTACATTATTTCCGGAATAGAAAATCATCTCACTCACACAAACAAGGAGAGATTGCAATCAGGTGCACGAGAGAGAATAGTTGCTAGCCACCTCTATCTTCTCGGTTAATTATTCTAATTTGATTAAGATTTATCTCGGCGTGGTGGTTCGTTTGTTCGCATTCGTTCGTTTCTATCCATGGAATATCACCTTCGAATCGGCCAATTCGCTCGGTCTATCCTTTAAACTAATTACGAGTTGGAGAACTCTGTCCACCGAGCTTTCTCTCACCCTTGTTTCTTTCTTTCTCCCCTTCTCGCGCTCAATCGCGTACTATTTCAACCTGCCTGCAATCCGCTGAGACACTTCTGGGATTATCTGGAGGCGACGGTTGCACACGTTTGGCCGTGTTCGATTTCGCCTCGAGGCGCATTTTCTCTTCAGCGGGATCTTGCCAATATCCGATTGTTTCGCGAGGTATATTCCGTGTACAAATAAGTCGATGGAGGAAGTGTCTCTTAGCGGAAGGATATTTGACTTCGAAGAATGCGACAGTTTACAGATAGAGGATGGATAATCCTGCATCTTGACATTTCTTGCTTTGCGAGAGAAATAGAGAGAAAGCCAAATCATTTTTATCATTGTTAGACTTATCGATCGCATTCCTTGGCTCGTGGACTGACGTATCGGACAATTCAGCTATCGAAGGACTTTAATTGCAGGATGTCAAACTTGGAGACGTGATTAACCGAAAGGCAACCAAACCTTGACTCAGCACAGCCTCACTCTTTAATTAATTCTTCGTAGAACTTCTCTTCGCTGACGGTATGCGTAATATTCGAATCCACGGCTCTCGATGAAATATTTCACGCGCTCAATAACCACAATTCTCAATTTGAACGAATCTCCTCTTTTCTTCAACTGATCGAGATCATTGTGTAGTGAGCAATAATATTATTATCAGTATTATGATTATTAATAATAAATTTCTGGAATTGTTTTATATATCGCTTAGCAAAATATTAAACTCTAGATTATATTGAGAAAA
>Ga0157364_1001173_pt1 | contig 21478 bp, 9 predicted proteins | sample AttsexASBM2_FD_111476 | JGI IMG/M metagenome (GOLD analysis project Ga0157364, IMG submission 111476) | Fungus gardens microbial communities from leaf cutter ant in Ribeirão Preto, State of São Paulo, Brazil - Atta sexdens ASBM2 | ecosystem: Host-associated > Fungi > Mycelium > Unclassified ...
AAAAAAAAAATATATATATATATATATATATATATATATATATATATATATATATATATAAGATATTATAATATTATAAATATGCATACTTATTTCTAGAATTTGATTTGTATAAGAAAAAAATCAACAATTTAATGACATAAAATTTCAACTGGATACTTCAGAATAAAGAATATAATATAAAATAGGACTCCTAATAATTGTAAAAATATAATACAGATTTAAGGAGGCTATTTTGGAGTCAGCGCGATAAAAGGAGTGCAATCTACACTTAATCATCAATCATTAATAGTATAATGTGTATTAAATATTAGTTTGAAAGTTTCGGCTATTGATTTTAATCTTCAGCAAATATATAATATAATTAATAAAAAATATCCTCTATCCAGTCGGAAAGTGAGAAAAGTATAAACATCATACAAAGAAGTTGCCTGTCTTCTTAGTTAACAAGTGATTGCGTTCTAATAAAGTTATTAAAAAATTATGCGTTTCGCGGGTTTTTTCCGTTGGAATGCCTAGACATTCCAAGAATGGATCTGGACACGGAAAAAACTCGCGAAACGCATAACCTTTATATAGAAAGCACCCGGAAATCTCAAGAATATTATCAAATACCTCTACAGGGAAAGTATCTTCGCTAAAGTAAACACTTTCAGCAAACTCAGGTCTTCCCTAATCAAGAAATTATCAAATTTAACATTCTTAAAACGCTGCAGGGATAATAACATCATCCCAAAGTTCCTACAACTCAAGGAATTCACAAATCCAAAAATATCCTAAAACTAGCCTCATTCTCATCAAAGAACGCATTCTCTTCACTAAATCACAAATAGTTCAGATTTCCCATAAAACATTTAAACTTCACCTGTACCTATCCATCACGTTGCGGCATGATATCTAGCAAACCCTAGATCGTATTATATACGAAGCTATGAAGACCCACATACAATTCTGAAAGACAGAAACAGAAGTACATAAACCTTGTCCCTCACAAAAATCCACAACTCTCTCTAACATCAAGAACCTATCTAATAAAGACCTGTCTCAAGACACTATCTACTCTTGCCAAAAGCACTTCGCATCTAGAAAGATTCCAAAGGAAGAGATTATCAGTCAAATAGAGTCAACCATCTACTGACTCCCATCAGAACAAGCAGATAATATCCACAGATAGATAACCAGTATCCTTTCCAAAGTCAAACCCTCCACCAAACATCATTAGACAAGACTGATTGGTCCTCTAATACTTGAACAGAGACACAGACATCATCGTGCTTCCAGTCAACAAAGGCAACACACAGTTAGTAGTTATGAACACATCAGATTATAAGAAAAAGATGAAGAACCTTCTCTCGGACAAAGCATACGAAAAGCTTTACAAGATCCAACTAATACAATTGCGCAAAACACTAAGATCCTGATGAAAAAATAGCAATATTTCCAGTAAAATCAACATTAAAATCTACAAATCCTCTCCCACCAAGACTATACGGATTACCAAAAGTACACGAACTAAATCCCACTTAGACCAATTATAACGCCATATTCCCTGACAACTTATCCCGCTTCTTAGCACAAACACTACAACCCTTCACTGGAAAATTCGAATCACATATAACTAACTCAACGGACTTCATACAAAAGATCTAAAAAATCCGATTACGTCCCACAAACCTGCTTGTAAGTAGAATCCCTTTTCACACAAGTTCCAATAAAAGATACATTAAACATAATAAAGGTCTCACATGAAGTCCCCTCATCCCGCTAATAGAGCACTGCTTAACAACCACTTACTTCTCTTATAACAACCAATTTTATGAACAAAAGGAGTAATAATGGGCTCTCCTATTTCTCCTGTAATCGCCAACATCTTCATGGAACATTTTGAGAAAGAGGCCCTCAGAAAAATACTTAAAAAACCAGAAGTTTATTTTCCGTTATGTAGACACATTCGTGATATGGAGACACGGCAGAGCCGAATTCCTTATTTTCTTCAACAAACAACATCCAAATATCCACTTCACTATAGACATAGAGGAAAACGGAAAATTCCCCTTCCTAGATGTTCTTGTCTCAGAAAGCTGACAGTACTTTAGATCATCAACCAACACACACAGATAGATACCTACATGCCGAATCATACCATCATCCAGCATAAAAACAATCTGCAATCAATGCACTTATACAGCTTATTCACTTATACACTTATAGAGCTTTCACCATCTCTGACAAAGAACATCTACAAACAGGACTCAATCATATAAAAACAGCCTTATAGAAAAACGGACATGATGACAAAAAAGACATAATTAAAACAATCAATAAATGCAAACAAGACAACGTGTCTGACACACAGACGAAAGGATCCTATCCATTCTCCCATATGTCAAAGGAACAATAGATCGGATTGGCAAGATATTAAACAAACATAATATTCGAACTATCTTTAAACTCAAAAAGATAGGGCAAATTTTAAGAAATTCTAAAGATCAAAAACCTCCACTCAGCTCCGCAGGAGTATACAAAATATTTTGTTCCTGCGGGCAATACACTGAAGAAACTGGGAGAATGATCAATCTACAGATAAAAGAACACCAATGTGATGTCAGATTAAAACACAATCAGCATTATCAGAACACAACATCGAAACAGGACATCAAATATTGTTTGACAAAACGACCACAATAGCCAACATTACATCATACTTTCCAAGAAAGTATAGAGAAGTTATAGAGATATAAAAACACCCTAACAATCTAAATAGAGATAATGACTACATAAATAAAATATGGAAAACTATTCTCCCGGTTATTAAAGATTGATCGATTTCCCCCTTCTCCCTCTTTCCTCCCACCCACAATTCTCTTCTTTCCCTTCATCACTCCAACAAGTAGCGTAATATATAGAAGGAACGATCGGAACAGCTCAATATCAGGCTGCTCTTCGCCCTGATGAAGTGGACTGCAAAGTTCATGAAACGTTGGCATTCCAAGAAAAAGGCATTTTCAAGAATGGATCTGGACATGGAGAAAACCCGCGAAATGCATAATCTTTATATAGAAAACATCCATGGAAGAATATTATCAAAGTTATTAAAAGTTAAAAATTATGTAAAGTTACTTAAAATTAAAATTGAACTTTGAAATTTAACTTTGAAATTGTATAAAAAAAGTACTTACCTCCACATAACACTACAGTTAAGTATATTACAATATCGAGTAAATGAAAAAGATTTATATAAAACATGTTGTGATGAAACTTAAAAATCAAGATGTACGAATGTTCTTAACTGTTTTATGTCTAAGAATGCAATAAACAAGATGTTTTTAAGATACTGAAAGGATCTAGAATGATGTCTTTGTGTAAGTTGAATTGATTTATATTTATTAAGAATGTCATTATATTCGATCTAAACCATCTATGTCTTTTTGAAGATTGAAACCATTTGTTTGTCGTTTTATATTTATGATTTCTAAAATCAATTGTTGTTTGTTAAAATATCTTTCTTCATCCAGAACTTCTATTGTCTCAATTTTTATGACTGTGTGTGCAAAGCACGTATTTAGTGATAACAGAATAAGAATTAGAATCTTTAAGTAAATTGCTTTTATATTCTGTTAGTTATAATTAATTTTCTTTTTGTTTGTTGTTGGATGCATTTCTCACATATGGTGCATCACAATCTTTACAGTTTATTTTATAAACGATGTTTTTTTTTTGTTCTTTGGGCGACCTTTATGAACTTTTACAAATTTATTCAATTTATTTAAACTGAAAAAAGCCGTTCTATGTACATTGCTATTAATTACATTTTTTTAATTTATCTGAAATGCACATATGGAATAGAGAATCACCTTCTTTTTCATCTGAATTATTCTTTTTCTGAATTATTCTTATTAGTCAACGAATTTATTTTTTTAATTAATTAAATGTTTAAGTCTATTAATTATTGTCTTGAAGAAATCTATAAGATAGTTATTGTCTAAAATTGTTAAAATTTTAATTATAAACGTCAAATTTTTTTTATGAAATTCTGGATGTAGAAGAAGAAACATTCTGTCAACTAAATTTAAAATTGTGCCCTTCTCCTGAGATATCGGGTGCTGAGAGTGGAAATTGAGAAATCTCTCAGAAAAAGTGGGTTTTTGAAACCAATCAGTTTTTAGAAAACCTTCATCTATAATCAAAATGACATCCAAAAAATTAATTTTGTTTCCTCCTTTTTCTATAGTGAATTGGAGTCTGGGATAGTATGAATTAAATAATTGTAATATTGTATTGGATTCAGATGAAAGGATGCGAACAAGAATATCATCTACGTATCTAAAAAAGAAGGAAATATGAAAGTTTAATCTTTTTAATGCCTAATTTTCCAATTCTTCTTCACTTTCTCATCACCAAATCAGCTGCTATTGGTGATAATGGAGAATCCATGGGGATGCCTATAAAATTGATCGAAAGAGAAATAACCATAACTCAAATCTAACATTAATTTTACTGCTCCTAAGAATTCTTTTTTAAGAAGTTTGCAATTTTTTGAAATTAAATTCCATCTTTTGTCAAGAGCTGCAATAATTAAAATAGTCGGAATGTTAGTAAATAAAGCTATAACGTCTAATGAAATCAGATAATAACTTTGATATTTTTAATTTTATTCACAAGTTCAAAACTGTTATTAATAAAACTTAGAGCCTTGGGAACATTTCTGATGATCAATTCATGGAAAAAGGAAGTTAAATTATACAAAGGTCTATAAAAGGATGAAATAATGATGCAAAATGGACAATATCCTGTTTGTGCACTTTAGGTAACGCCTTAGGTAATATACTATCACTGCAGTAGAGATTTTTATATGTATTTTGTGAAATAAATTCAAGTTTTTTCCATCTCATAAGTAAATTTTTTTATTATACTTACTTAATTTTTTTCAAAGGATCTTTGTCAATTTTTAAATATGTAGAAAGATCTTCTAACATTAAATTAATTTTTTTAATATAAATATCTCTGTCCAAAGCAACTGTTATATGCTTTATCTTATCGCCTTTGTAAAAATAATATTCTGATGTTCTTTTATAAATTATTTTATTAGGAGAGTTAGATTTTTAACTTATTATTAAGTAAAATTATTTTTTGAGTTCAAGGAAAGAAGTTTATTTAAAATGGGTAATGTTCTATTTCTAATTGTATTATAAACGGAACTCTGTATTTTTTTAATACCGCTTTTAATAAATTCACAAACTATAAATCTGAGATTTGAAATCGGAAGAGAAAACTTATCTCCTAATTGTAATAATAATTGTACCTCAGTGGAAATCTATATTGAGGAGAAATTAATGAACCATTTCTTTTTGATATAGGATAATTTTGATGTAGGATGATTTTGATTGACAATTTTTAAGAATGGTTCTCTATTCCATATGTGCAAGGCATTTCAGATAAATTAAAAAATGTAATTAATGGCAATGTATATTGAACGACATTTTTCAGTTTAAATAAATTAAATTTGTAAAAGTTCATGAAGATCTGACGCCCAAAAAACAAAAAAGAAACATCGTTTATAAAATATGGTAAACTATAAGGATTGTGATGCATCATATGTGAGAAATGCATCCAAACAAAAAGAAAATTAATTATAACTAACAGAACATAAAAGCAATTTACTTAAAGATTCTAATTCTTATTCTGTTATCACTAAACACATGCTTTGCTCACAGTCATAAAATTGATTGGGACAATACAGAAGTTCTGAATGAAAAAAGATATTTTAACAAACAACAATTGATTTTAGAAATCATAATCATAAATATAAAATGACAAACAAATGGTTTCAATCTTCAAAAAGACACAGATGATTTAGATCGAACATATAATGACATTCTTAATAAATATAAATCAATTCAACTTACACAAAACCAACATCGTTCTATGTCCTTTCAGTATCTATCTTAAAAATCATATCTTGTTTATTATATTCTTAAACGTGAAACAGTTAAAAACATTCGATACATCTTGATTTTTAAGTTTCATCACAGCATGTTTTATATAAATCTTTTTCATTTACTTAATTGTGAAATTTAACTGCAGTGTTACATAGAATTGAGGTAAGCAAGTCTTTGTACAATTTCGAAGTTACGTAATTTTTAACTTTTAATAATTTTATTAGACTTGTTAATCAAGAAGACAGGCAACTTCTTTATATGATGTTTGTGCTTTCCGACTAAATAGAGGATATTCTTTATTAATGTATTAATTATGTATTTGCTGAAGATGGCTAAAACCGATAGTTGAAATGTTCAAACTAACATCTTTTAATACACATTATACTATTAATGATTATATAAGATTGCGTTTCTCTTATCGCGCTGATTCCAAAGTAGCTGCCTTAAATTTGTATTATATTTCAACTGGATACTTCTCCGAATAATAGTGATATCTGGCTATCCGGTCGGATAGTAAAAAAGTGCTGGATAATACCGGATACTTTCCGGATATCTGGTGCATTCCTAATATTTATACTATGTAATATTACTATAATATTACAACAGTACATAGAAATATTATCGCAATATTGCAAAATATTAATATAATATGTAGAAAATATTATAGTAAAATATTATAGTAAATTATAGAAATATTATAGTAATATTAGGCAATATTATGCTAATATTTTGTTGCAGTAATATTGTAGTAATATTATATAGTACAAATATCGCTACAATAATAAACGTTCGCAAAAAATTCATCGCAGAAATATTTCTGCCATATTGCTGCCATGTATAACTTGCTGCAACATTATATATTATTATTATACAATTTATATTTATACAATAATTTATTTACAATAATTAATTCAGTTTTATTAATTACTAAAGTATTATTGCTTAATATTACACTCTAAAATACGTATGATAAATAAATATTTGGAAGTCTAGAAAGCACTCCCAAAAAAAATTGAGAATCTCCAGAAGACAAACTAATTCAATTTGTGTATTCCTTCTTATATAGGACTGCTAGACTGTTTTCTTCTTACGCGTATCCCTCTTAGCATGGTTGGGCCGCGTGCATATCTTTCAGCACGAAATATTGCAATATTTCAATTACATACAATATTATAAAAATTGTAGCGATATTGCGGCACTATTAAAATTATAATATTTTATTGGAAATATTGCTACAATATTGCAAAATATTATAATTCTAATTTTGTAAAAAATATTGTAATATATTGTTGCAATAGTACAATTAAATAAATAGCGCCCCGCCACGAAAGGGATATGCTTCTTGTAAGGAGAAAATGTCCAAAAGTTCTATAAGTGAATACTTCTTCTTATAAGTGGTAGTTCTATAAGTAAGTACTTCTTCTTATAAGTGGAAGTCTTCTCATAAAGTTCTGAGAATTTTTCAAAATTTTTTCAGAATTTTTAATATCGTATTTTCTCATGTAGATAAAAATAAGAAAATGCATCCTAAAAAGTTGATAAAAAATTCTGAAAAAATTCTTCTATGAGTTCTATGAGAAGAAAATTAATAATTTTTATCTCTTGCAGTTTTTTTGTAAAGTTGATAGTATTTGAGTAAAAAATTATTGAAGACCAATTTTCAACAATTTTTAGCAATTATTATCTTATTAACTATTGCTAAATCGTAAAATGATAGAAGACTTTTCAGTTTAGTCCATTTTATCCTTATGCGAAAGATTTATAATTACTTTACGATAATATAACAATGCGATATATCACATTGTAATGTTTAAATGATATTGCGGTAATACTTTGCGATATGTCTTACTGCACTATAAAAAAATTTACATATATGATATAAAATTTCATGATTAGTCCTATAAATATAAAAAAATCATGCAATTTTACAGAAATTATGTAATTCCACAAAAATGTATTATGTAAATTTGCTTTTATTGTGTTAATATATCTCATTTTATATAGAAAATTATGAAAATTATGCAGGATATTTTGAATACTTTCTGTAATTATTTAAATTTTAGTAATATTTTGTAATATAATAAAAAATTTTTCGCACAAATTATTACTGTGTATTATCGTTCCTGTAACTACACATACATATTGTAATTGTACTTTCACTATCTGTTTAGTTACAAACCAAGAAATTATTTTTATTTGCATATTACAAATTTACAAACGTGTTGACGTTTATAACTATTATAGTGGGTCTCAAAATTACTTACTATAATAGTTGCAATTTTACACAAAAGTTTTTTAGTGATATTATATTTTTAGCAATATTTGGACGACATTGTAGCAATATTGCAGAATGATGTATTACATTATAATAGCTCAACAAAATTATTGCAATATTATATGCTGTGTATAATATCTCAGTAGTAGTATTTACATAATATTGCATTGCAAGTTGTAATACTTATTACAGCAATATTGTAATCTCACTGCAATGTCATTGCAATATTATATGCTGTGTGGGAAGTCAGTATAATTATTCATATACATAACTATTAAAATAGTGCGCTAGATCATTACGGATAATCTGATTAGAAAATCAATTAGTCACTCGTTATCAGTCAAAAACTATTGAGAAAGAAGATTATTGTAAATAATCCGACTTTCTTTCTCCGATTGAATAATAAATACTCACTATTAAAAAGCGAAGAAACACTATTAAAATTCAATAGTGATTATAGTTTTCTAATAGTTTATTTCCGTAAGGGATACATCATGTGCATCATGCGTGAAACAAAATGCACTCTTAGTGTTAACTCTTAATTTATATATATGATAAGTGAACACAAATATGATGTTGCTCAGCGCTGTCTTCAAACATAGAGGCGAAATCGGTAATCTATTTATAGAAATCTATAATGACGGAAATAGTGGGAATACATAAAACAATTGAAAAATGTGGAAATGAAAGTCACATTGGATTCGTGTGAAATATATTTCAAACGCACACCATTGATCGAAAATAAAAGCACAGTATTATATATTGAAAATAACAACAATTGTATTAATCCAATTATACAATAAAAATATAAAAATTTTTAGAGCCTCTTTCACCAACTTCTGATTAAATTAATCGATGATCAACTCGCAGAAGTGCCAACAGCAGTTTAATGTATCAGAACGTTTCCTCTCTCTCTTCCTCTCTTGAGGCAAACTATATTTATAATTCTCACGTTGATTATAGTCGTGATGATTGAATCAACTATCGATTAGGGTTAATTGGAATTAGTGAAAGAGGTTCTTATGTAATATCATTAAAACGTAATAGATACAACATTGCATATTTTGTTTATTTTCTTTTCCAATTATTTATTCAGTCTCTTACACAAATACTCGTGATTGGTATCTTTCTTCTCAAAAACTATTCCTATAGTATATTTATATATATATGAAATATTGCAGTAATGATTGCATTCAGCAGAGGAAACAGCTTTGCAACCGTTATAAAATTTTTCATTACGATTGGTTTATACGTTTAAATGTATTGGGTTGTCCAGAAAGTTCGTGCCGATGTTGAAGGAAAATTGAAACGCAGAAGATTTAAATTTTAGTATACATTTATTAAATTATATAGGTTAGTCAGCACGAACTTTCCGGACAACCCAATATAGGGGACTAAAAGCATAAAAACCAAAGCTGTTCTCTTTGCTGAACACAACCAACTCATAAAGCACCAAAAGTTTTCAGAAATATTTCAAAAATATTTCAGAAATATTTCAACTGAAAAGTGAAACATTTCATAAAAGTTGTGAAATATGTCTGCAATATTTCTGAGACAGCTCTGGAATAGCAAAAAAAAAAATGTTCGCAATTCTTGCAAGACCTTGCTAAAATGTTACAGAAAGAATCCTTTTGAAATATTACCAAAAAGATTTCAGCTACTTTAAAAATGATATTTAAATGTATGATTAATTGATACTTAATAATATTTAAATTTATTATGTCAGCATAATAAGTTTAAATATTATTTAAGTATCAATTAAACATATATCTCCTGGTGAAAAAAATGTTTGAAAATTTCGCTGCAAATGTCTGAAAACATTTTTTTAGGGATTTTCAATAACATTCTTTCTCAAAGAAATTCGGGAATTATTAGCGATTTCTCTGAAAATTATTTCCAAGTGTCTGGAAGTCTCTGAATTTTGCTAAAATTCGGGAATTCACCATCTGAATATGATGAGACATTCATGTCTCTGAAGATAGAATTTTCACTTTTCAGCGAAGAGATTTTCAGCGAATTCTGAAAATTATTTCAGTGTCTAAAAGTTTTTGAATTTCGCTGAAACGCGGGAATTTAATGATGTCTCTGAAAACAGAATTTTCTTACATTTCAGAGAATTCTCTGAAAATCATTTCCAAGTGTCTAAAAATTCCTGAATTCAGCTGAATTTAGAAGATAGACCTTACATGATTTCTTACTTTTTAGACAGCGAATTCTCTGAAAAAAATAATTTCCAAGTATCTAAGAGTTCATAAACTTGATTGAATTCGGGAATTCAGTGATACCTCTGAAAATAAAATTTTAATAGTTTTTCACTTTTCAGAAGATTTCTTTGGAAATCATTTTCAAGGGTCTGAAAGTCTCTGAATTTTGCGGGAATTCAGTGCTGTCTCTAAAACTTAAATAAATAATAAGTAACACACTTACAATATAAATTAAAGAAGTGTAGCATATAACGCAAGAAATTCATAATCCAGAGGTCCCAGGTTCGAATCCTATTAGGTAAGTGTATCTTTCAAAATAATTTCAAGTAAAATCATTATATGTATCTTGTATGGAACAACTTTTAAAGGAATAAAATTTATAAATCTTAAAATATAATTTTTTTTATTATCGCATTGAAAATCTCTGAAAATCTCTGATAGTTTATATACAATATTATAAAAAAATTTATGATAATCTTTAAAATCACTGAAATATTTTAACAAATTTCTGAAATTATACTGAAAAATTTTCTGAAAAGCTCTGCAATAAATGTCCAAAAATATGGACATTTTTCGAAAAATTATCAGAAAAATTATCACTTTTTTAAAGAAATTTTTGGAGGTATTCAGAGAAATTTTTTCATTAAGGTCATTTTTGAAAATTTATTAAGTTTTGTGATCTGTTTATAGATTTTTAAATTTATTGAAATAAACTTAAAGTATTTCTCAAAAATGGTAATTTTTATTGCTGTTGGCGTTGATCAGGGATGGAGTGCTAGAGGATAGTGTTAGATTGTCGTTATCCTAACGTATAGAATCCAAATGTTGAGAAAGTTAGAGAAATACAGATTGATCCTCAACTTTTTCTTCCACTGATTCCTTCTCCTTCATTTACCTCATAAAGGAATGATTCGTGAATCTATCAATGTTTCCATACCTCTTAATATACAGAACTTTTTACTATTAGAAGATAACTTTGCCCTACTTTTGAATAGATTAAATTTAACGGTCTTATTAAGTGTATTGAAAGTAATATTTACAAATTGCCTATTGATGAGCACATCTCGATCTCAAACCACTCATTTCCTGTATTAAATAACTTAGCTTCTTGTTCCCTACATTGTACGAAGGTAGATAGGAGTTTGTCGCAGCTAATGAAAGACATTAGGGTTTTTTTAAGGGATATGAATGATAGGACTATTTTTATTCGTACGGGTAAAGGGAATGTGACGCTATCATTGGATAGACAGGTGTACATTTCCAGGATAAATGAGATGCTTCAAGATGTGAATACTTATGAGGTAATTGAAAAGGATTCGATGAGAAGGATGGTAACGGGCTTACCGCTTTATTAATTAGTTGGAAGAAAAAAAGTATATAGCTAATTCCACATATAGAAGTTTGTTAAATAATGATGAGATACTACGCTTTTCCGAAAATACATAAGCAGGACTGCTCCTTTCATATAATAGTTTCTTCGATAGCCCTTCGTATTCGTTAACAGTGTTTCTTCATAATATTATAAAAACAATTCTTAAGGCATATCGAAGATAGTTTTAAACTTGTTAAGGAACTTGATGGTAGAAACATTTGAGTGATGAATTTTAATTAATATCACTGTGAGTCTCTTCATTAACGTCCCCATTGACTATGCTATGGACTGTATTAAAGACTATTGGCGATTTATTTTTAAAGATTGTTGTTTATCGGAGGAGGAATTCATCAAAACGGTTAGATTTGTTTTAGATTCTATTTTCTTTGTTTTTGATAATGTTATATATAGGCAGAATTACAGGATTTTTATGAGCTTTTCGTTATCTCCCATTACGGATCTAGTTATGCGAAAATTAGAGGTTAGAGCTTTATCTTTGATTTGATTTTGCAGGATATGGAGAGGCTATCCAAGGCCTATCTCCCGATCATAGATAAGATATAAAGGCTTGAATTGTTATCACGTCTAGTCAGTGTCGTTTGTAAGTAATGAGTTTTTCTGGCGTGTTTATTTTCCAACTTTCTTGTTCTTGGAATTGATTAACTTTAATTACATTTTTCCATTTTACTATAGGTTTGTTGACATATTATTATGTGGCGGCACCTGCGTTTTCGATTAGTTCCATTCTTGATATTTTTAATTCTCTGTATCCTAGGCTTCAGTTCACTATAGAGGTGATAGATTGAATTTTTTGGATGTTACAGTGATTAGGGATAATGAGTTGATAGAGTTCAATTGGTATCACAAGCCGACTTTTTCGAGTAGATATTTGAATTTTTGGTCACAGCATCCGATTTCTCAAAAATAGGTACAATCGCGGGATTAGTTAATAGAGTAGTTTTGCTTTCCTAAATTTCACCTTGATAATTTGTTTCATTATCAAAGTATTGTTAGAGAATAATTATCCATTGAACTTTATATTTGAAAATATTAACAATCATTTGAAGAAAATTATTACGGCTAGTAATAGGAAGAGTGTTGTTAAAGAAATAGAGTTGAAGCATTGCAGCCTTCGTGGTTCACTGTTCCTTTCGTTCGTGGTATTACTGAGAAGTTTAATAGAGTATTAAATAGCGTATGAGAGTTTTATAATACTAATAAATTGCGAAAATTCATTAGAGTACAAAAGGACCTTTTACCATGTGACAAGAAGTCGAATGTTGTTTATAAGATCTCGTGTAAGAGTGCGATGCAAGTTATGTGGGACAGACGTATACACAGTTGAGGTCAAGAATCACGGAGAATCACATCCGAACACCTCTACTCGTAATGTCATAACGGAGTATCGGTTACAAGAAGAGATTGATTTCGGAGACCACATTTATCAGGAGACAAACGCATAGATTTAACCTGCAGGATATGAAGAAGCTATCCAAGGCCTATCTCCCGATCATAGACAAGATATAAAGACTTGAATTGTTATCACGTCTAGTCAGTGTCGTTTGTAAGTAATAAGTTTTTCTGGCGTGTTTATTTTCCAACTTTCTTGTTCTTGGAATTGATTAACTTTAATTACACTTTTCCATTTGTCCATTTTAATTACATTTTTCCATTTGTTATCTCGGAAAATTATTAACTAAAAAATGTTCACCAACATTCCATTAGATTTAGCTAGGAAATGTCAGCCAAGAGAAAGTATCGAAAGATCGACGTTGATTCCGAAAAAAGAATTTCTGAATGCTCTGGATTTTGTTTTGAATTCGGCGTACTTCACTTTTAATGGGCAGCAATTTTTTAAGCAAAAATTTGGTACTCCAATGGGTTCACCTCTTTCTCCAATTATCGCTAACTTAGTAATGGAGAATCTAGAGGTGAATGCATTGAAGAAAACAAGTATTTCCATCCCATTTTATTTTAGGTATGTAGATGACATTGTTATGACTGTATTTAGCGAAATTCATAAGACTCACAAATTTTAATTCTTAGCACCCGAGATTACAATTCACGATGAAATTGGGTGAAAATAGAATTAATTTTTTAAACTTGACAATCATTATTAATGAGAAAAAAATGTTAGAATTTAACTGGTTTCACAAATCTACTTTTTCCGGACATTACTTGAATTATCTTTCAACACATAAGTTCTCAGAAGAAAGGTGTAATAACGGGAATGACAGAGTATTATTACTTTCTCCGAAATTTCATTACAAGAACATGAAGTTTATAGTTAATTCCTTATTAAATAATGACTATCCGATTGACTTTATTTTTAACACCAATTCACATCTAAAAGTGTTGTTTCTAACTAATAAACTACGAACGAAAAAGAATAATGTTGATAGCGATTCTACGAACGAAGAACGTCCACCATGGTTTATTCTATCTTCCATTGATATCCGAAAAATTGTTTATTATTATGAAGAACATTAACGTGAAATTATCCTTCTTCTTAATAAATTCATAAAAGTACAGGACACTTTCCCAAAATTCTCCAATAAAAATGTTGTGTACAAAATTCCTTGTAAAGATTGCAACGCTTCGTATGTTATCAAACACCGAAAATTATTCATGAGAATATCTAAGCATCAACAGCAATAACAAAAACCAATCAGTAATCACAGACCACTTGGTTTCAATCATGAATTTGATTGGGAGAATGTCCAATTCTTGATAAGGAAAGATTTCTCAATAAATGTTTAAATTCAGAAATGCTTCATATATATATGCAGAATAATGGACTTAATTTAAAAACAGACACAGAATGCTTGCATTATTTTTATGCTTCCTTATTAGATACATTAAAATAATAACGAGATTTAAAATAGTTATAGGTTGACTCTCTTATTATTATTTATTGTCATTGCTTGTTTATAAATCCCCTTATCACTTTATAACACATTGAATTTCAAACAATACATCAAAATGAACTGACGATATTAATATAAAACGAGGATTTGTGTTAATTTATATCTCATGAAAATTGTGAATCAATGTTAACTTTTTTGTTTTCCCAATTGTTTTGAGATAATTCACACGAGTATTACTGATTTTTAATTATTGAACTAACAGTAAAATGTTAATAATTTATATAGCATATTGATTACTGCATTTCTGCCAAGTTCATCTGCGAGTGACTTACTTTCAACGAGATATTATATTCTACTTTTTCGCTGAAGATGACTCCAAAGTGAGCCGAAATAATTCGATATAATAAAGACGAAGACAATCGCCAACACTTGAGTATTGTCTACATCTCCTAACTCTTTGCTCTTATATCAACGTTTTTCTCATTAACTTTGTTCTAAAGTTTTAATTATTGTTTTTAAAAAATAAAAAGTGACTCACTGTGTCTGATACTGGCCAACATTATCAGGAGTCAGTTCTTGAATTATAGTAATGTTTGCGATATGGTGCTCTGTGAGCATGGTGAGTGTTCTTATATTTGCTAAATAATTAAATATAATTTTAAAATTGTTTGATAAATTAATTCTTCATATTCTATTTTATATTTCTTAAGTTCTTTTTTTCTTTTCTTTTCCTTTTTCTTTTACTCTTTTTGGTTTTAATTCCGACATTTAAATTCTCGATGTAGGGGAGCTCATCATGACAGGATAATTTTTATTCACAGTTTTTGTATATATTCTGAGGAAGGTTCAAAAATGAATCGAACCATGTAAGCGCGTTTTAAAAAGAAGTTCACTTACTTCATAGATATATTATTTGCGCGATGTCTTCTGCGCTTGATTTCTACTGTCCGTATCCTTTCCTGTTTTTTTATTGCCATTATTTTGATCACATTATATAGGGTTTGATTAAAAATTTACCACATTTTTCTCAAAAACGATTAAAAATAGAGAGAAGACATCTACACTTATTATCAAAATTGTAAGATAAATAAAAGGAACTTTGATGACCTTGAATAATCTTAAAAAAAGTCATGCTTTTTCACACATCAATAACAGAAATAATTTAATGTTACTGTAATATTGATTAAACATTAAAAAGTATTATAATAACATTTACTTTAATCTGTAAACATCTGCTACATCTGTTCAGAATAAGTATACGTTTAAAGATTAAAAATGATTTGGTGTGCAGTTGTACTGGATATGTATTTAAAATCACGCCGAAACATTTTTTTAGCACAAGATGCAGCATAGACTGATAAAAACTTTTCGTTGGATTATGAATTCAAATTGCACTAAATTAAAAATAGTTAATATTTATAAATATTTTAATATTGTATTAAGAATATAATACCAAGGATATTATATAAATGGACATATAATCTCTACAGAATGCTCTCGTAATATTAAAAATTATTATACGATATTCTTAAAATATTACAATTTATTTTAATTTTTAATTTTTTTTTAATAATATCCATATAATATATAATATTCTAGGAATATTTTGCACTTATAGGATTGTAATAACAGATCATTGTTAATCTGAATCCATTGAAATATTTCTAACATGTACGACTTATTTTATTCGGCAAAATACAATAAACAATTTAGAAGGTCTCAAACACTGACAATAGTTTAATAATGATCTAACGACTCGAATATTATACAACTTAATTTTTTCAACACTATTTTCAACACTGATAGCTTTCATCATTCAATTACACTGAAGAGGACCCAGTACCAAGTTGAAATATTCATCTGTATTTAATTATAATATATACATATATATATATATACATATATATATATATATATATATATATATATATATATATATATATATATATATATATATATTTACGCACGAATAACTTGTGTCGGCTCACATAGCCTTTTCCTTTGTTTCATAATTAATTTGTTATTTGAGGAGCCTTTATATTTATTAAATTTTATATTGTTATAAACTATATTGAAACTAGCTTCTTCACTCTTTCCCAAAGTTAATAGTCCAAACATATAATTAAATTGGGTGATCTCACAGGGAATAACACATATAAGCACATACATAATCCCTTACAAAAAAGACCAACTGCTGATATATTAGGCACTAAACTTAGTTTCTTTAGCGTTTTTTTTTGCTTAAAAAAACTCATTTATTTCGATATCAAAAGCAAAAAATACAACAATCAAAGTATCTCTCGCTAGCTATACATTTTTTCCATCTTTGTGGCAATAAATGGATTCCGCGATGATAGAACAATTGATCTTTTGAAGCAATTCATTTCATCGATCCATTTTCGCATATCCTCGTAATTTCTGAAGTATACATCTATCAACCGTGCTTCGATCGGAACAAGTAATAGTCTGAAGGAGCTAAGTCTGGTGAATACTTGGATGCGGGAGAACTTCCCACTCGAGCTGCATCAGTGTTGACAGCTTTTGCAACATGTGATCGAGCGTTGTCGTGCAAAAGCATAACTTTATGATTGCTGGCTATTGCTGGCCTTTTTTCTAACAATGATTCATTCAGATAGTTCAATTATAATTGATATCGATCCTTCGTGACACTTTTTCGATTTGAGCTCGTAATAAACGACGCTTTGCATATCTTACCAAATGCAGAGCATTGCTTTGTGGCCATAGATATTTCGCTTTGATGTAGATGTTGATAGTTAGCCAGGGTCCACCTTGACTTTTTGCGTTTGGGATTATTAAAATAAATCCATTTTTCATCGCCAGTCACAATACGTCATAAAAAACTCTTTTTCTGTCTGGCGAGCAGAAAAATAGAGATATTTAAGCGATTCGCAATGACATTTTCGGTTAATTCTAATTTTTATTATAAAATAATTAATGTGATGCCCATTTTCCTTCCTTTTGAATCTTTCTTATTAGATGTAGATGTTTGGAAACAGCCAGAGTAACATTTAATGCTGTAGACAATTCTTGGAGCATTTGAGCTAAGTTTTCGTCCAATAATGCTTGCAATTTGATGTCTTCAACTTTTTCTCAGTTGATCTGAGCGTTGTTTATCATTCACATCATAATCACCACTTTTAATCATTGAAACCATTCTTTCCGATGAAACACAATTGCCATAAGCTTCGATAAGCTATGCAGCTATAGTTGTTTTTAAATCAAAGTAATGAAGCAGCACATATTGAAAAAACAACTTATCATGTTCCGCGTTTAATAACAAAAAAATGGCACTATTTGCTTAAATGAATCTTTTCGCACTTTTTTTGACAATTTTATTGACTTTTTATTGAATTTTATTGACAAATCTAAAATGTAGCCAGCTTCAGATGTCAAAGTAAATTACACAATTAGCATCTAAATGTGCCGCGGAAACTAAGTAGTAGTACCTAATATTTTATTTATTTTAGTACCTAATATTAGGTGTGGGAAAAAGTTCGTGGTATTTTTTTAATGCCATCTAAAACGAGAAAAACGCCACGAACTTTTTCCCATACCTAATATTACTGACCATTATATAGAAATATTACAGAAAATTGGGAATATTATTGAGAATCGCATAGATGTATTATTGATAATTACACAGAAGTATTATGCCTATTGCACACTGAACGCGATGAGCGATGAATAATGAGCGATATTTCAATAAAAGCTCTGCTTTTTTTCATTGTTGTGTCATCTCTTGTGATGACACAAAGCAAAGTTCTTATTGGATATCGCTCGTCGCTTATTGCGTCCAGTGTGCAGTAGGCATTACTGCAATGTTTTTTTGCATTACTGATGAAATGTATTGCTGCCTAATGTATTACTGTCAGTGGTCTGCGTTACATCGTGTTTGATTGCGTATTATATGCATTTGTATCTGTCAGGTATTATATCAAATTAGTAAGTACTAAAAAAATATTAGGTATGGGAAAAAGTTCGTGGCGTTTTTCCCATTAGATGTAACGGGAAAAACGCCACAAACTTTTTCCCATATCTAAATTTAATACGAATGATATAAACGCTGTCGAATCATTTTGATATGAGCGTATCAAACAGGAGTATTGTACTGCTATGCGTATCAAATAATACAAATGATGTAACGCATGAAACACATTTTGGAGAGCATCCAGCACGTATAATTTTACGTGCTTTCGATAACTCAAGTTTGAGTTAGTTCTATTAGGACCGAAAAATATGATAGATATAATTATCTAATACTTTCATGACAACTCAATGCTGTCTTGTATGCATGAGTTGAGTTAGTTAACCTATTTATATGTTCAATTTCTTCACCTCTAGATGAGCATTACCTTGAATTGGGCATTATAGAAATTTACTTAATTACAAACAGAACAAAATGTTTACTGCAGATAAATTTGTTGAAGAAACAATGTTAGTATGTATATTTCTCTTAAATATATACATAATTATATGAAAGCAGGGATAAAAATAACATTATTACTTTTGCCGTTTTTTTCTAATAACGATTTGGTACTTTACATTGCAAATTATGATAATAATTAACTTTAAAGAAGGTTGGAAGAAAATAATTTTCGAAGATTAATTGATCATCATCACACATTTAATAGAAAAAAGTAATTCATTACTTGGAATGAGTTAAAAGTAACAGCTCGACGCATTAAAAATAATAAGTTATTTTTTTTAAATAAATAATGCAGTGGTGACAAGTTACTTTTCAAAAGTTCTTCTAATTTTAGTTTTTATAACGTTATTGTCATCGTTATTATAGATAGAACCAATAAAAATAACGATTTTTTTTTTATATATAAGTTTTAATTATTGTTATCTATTCAAATAGTAACATTTTTTAATTTAATTAATTGCAGAGTTTAATGGATTGATGACAAAATTATTGTTAGCAGAAATACAAAAAACACAGAAACCTCTACTTTTATGGAAAATTGAACAAAAATGTATGGAAAAACATTGCTGCATGTATGAACATCCATGGGTATAATTTGACTGCTGACGATTGTTACATTAAATAGACCAATATGAAAAAAAAGTACAAAACAATTAAAAATGAAAAGAAATAAACTGGTACAGCAAAACAAACTTGGGAATATTTTGATATTATTAATGTTATATGTTAGAAAAAAATCCTGCAATTGCACCATTGCATCTATGTGATTTTACAATAAATGAAAATGTTTTACATTTATCTGATGAGGAACAATATGAAAACGAACAAAATATTAAATTTAACATCAACTAATGTTTTAAAGAACAGGTAAACAAGAAAAAGAAAACATTATAAAATCAAAAACATCTGCTTGGATGTAAGAATTAATAGAATAAAGAGAAAGGCATCATCAAGAAAATTATAATCAAAGAGAGCGGCTTTTATTAAAAAAAAATTCAAGGCATTAAACAGAAAAAAAAAGATATTTAAAAAGAAAGTATATATTAAAAAGAAAGTAATAAATATTAATAAGCAATGTTAACCTAGGAAAGTATAGGAAATATAAATTCATTATTATTATTAGATATTGATGAAAACGATTAATTTTTTAGTTGCATTAAATAAAAAATAATGCTATTTAAAAGTGCAAAATGTTACACTAAAATTAATTATATTATATTATTATATTATTATTATATTATATTATATTATTATTATATTATATTATATTATTATTATATTATATTATATTATTATTATATTATGATATATTATAGCACAATATTGTGATTCACTTATTATTATATTCGTTTATTATTATGTTCGTTTATTAGGTTCTTTTTTTACATTTTTGTTTTTATTATGTTCGTTTTTATTATGTTTAATTTTTTTATATTTTAACAAATCTGGTCTTTATGTAAGTTAAAAGTATTTATATATCATAATTAATAAAAAAAGATCGTTATTATTTGTTACCCGTCCAAGCTCTTATAAAAAATATTCAAAATATTAAATTCAACATATTAAAAAATATATTAAACTTTTAATTATGTATATTGAATTTAACAATGATATATTTTTACATCATCAGCCTCATATTCCTTTTTCTTCAATATTACGTAAAAATATTTATTAAGGTGTATGTCATAATTCTGCTAATATAAAAATTTATAATTATTTTATGATTTAAAAATTTCGTTTTGTAACAATATTATACTGTTTTATGATTTTATATTATTTTTATAATTAAATAACATATTTGCTTCTCACAATAATTTGCTTCTCATAATAATATTGGGAATACAAATAAGTTTCCGCCGTTTGCAAAAGACTGCGCCACTAATAAATTATAATTAAAATTGTTTGATGTAAAACGACATATCGTAAGATTGGACATCAGGCAACACCATAATCTTGAAATATTAGCGATTTTGTATCAGCATCATATATTTTTTTTTGTACGAAAATGTCGAGTTTTGAGCCGAATAAGCATTTGCGGGAACTTTTGATTTACTTCTTTAATTTGAAGACATCTGCAGCTGAGGCTCAGAGATTGCTTGTAGAAGCATATGGTGATATTGCCTTAAGTGAGAAAAGTTGTCGTGGTTTCAAAAGTTTAAGAACGGTGAATTTGACGTCGAAGATAAAGAACGTAGCGAAAAGTCGAAAGTGTACGAAGACGCGGAATTGGAAGCATTATTGGATGAAGATTCCAAACACAAAAAGAACTTGCACTTACATTAGGAGTGACTCAACAAACAATTTCATATCGTTTGAAATCATTGGGAATGATTCAAAAGCAAGGGAATTGGGTTCCATATGAACTGAAGCCGAG
>Ga0157364_1001174_pt1 | contig 21475 bp, 13 predicted proteins | sample AttsexASBM2_FD_111476 | JGI IMG/M metagenome (GOLD analysis project Ga0157364, IMG submission 111476) | Fungus gardens microbial communities from leaf cutter ant in Ribeirão Preto, State of São Paulo, Brazil - Atta sexdens ASBM2 | ecosystem: Host-associated > Fungi > Mycelium > Unclassified ...
AAAAAAAAAAAAAAAAAAAAAAGAAAAAAAAAAAAAAAAAAAAAAAAAAAAAAAAAAAAAAAAAAAAAAAAAAAAAAAAAAAAAAAAAAAAAAAAACGACAAAAAAAGGTTCAAAACAAAATGTTCTCGATGTGGGAACATCACTCAGAAGATAATGCCCGACATGGGGCAAGAAATGCCTTAAATGTTGTTACATAGAGAATACTGCAGAACGAACAACAAGAAACTCTCCAAAGATAAAGATAGCAACAAGAAAAATACTAGGGAAAATACTACATAAAAAAGACAAAAGTAAATGATACTTAATATGTCAAGAATGATTACATATTGATGACGATGACAGCTTCATTACTGCTACAGTGAGAGGAGGCATTAAATTGCTAATAGATTCAGGAAGTAAATGCAATTTATTGACGGATAAGACATGGAAAAGACTGAAAGATAAGAAAATCCAGGTATAATCAGATAAGAAATCCGACAAGATTTTTATGAGAAAACACAACCCTTAAAAATAAGCGGAACGTTTGAAGCCGATATAACAATTAATAATATCACAGAAAAATCTACATTCTATGTGATAAAAGATGGAACGAAGGATCTTCTAAGCAAGATTACTGCTAAAACCTTGGGAGTATTGCGTATAAGATTAGGAATAATCACATAGCTTCGGAATAGAAATATTTCTGGAGCTCAAGAACATTCTTGTCGACTCAAATATTAAACCACAAATATTAAACAGTATGCCAATCATATAGAAGAATACCCATCCCTTTGGAAACAAAGGTGAATAATAAAATTAAAGAGCTGATTGAATCCGACATAATAGAAGAAATGAACGAACTAGCTAGATGGATATTTCCAATGGTGCCAATTTTAAAAGAGAATGGGGAAATAATTTGCATTGACATGAAGAGCTAATGCAGCAATAATTCAGAAAAATCATCCAGGAAAATCTACCAACTATAAGTTATTGCCAAAGATCAGAAGAGCCAAGTTTTTTTCAAAACTAGATATAAGAAACGATTTCCATCAAATAGAAATAAGTCCTAACCAGGCATATAACCACATTTATCATCAATAGGGCATAACATCAACTTGTATCTGTGCCGATACAAGAGATTAATGTTCGGTATCTCATGCGCCCAGAAACTTATCAGAAAATCTTGGAAAAGATATTAATCACATGTGAGGGCACTATTAACTTCATTGACGATATCCTCATATTCGGACAAGACGAACATGACTGATTAAAATATACGCTAAGAATATTAGAGAAAACAACGTCATGTTAAACACAGGAAAATAAATTAAGTAAGTAAATATAAATTAAGAGAAGTAGAATTTTTAGGACACAACCCTCCTCCATCTGCATCGGGAGTTAAATCACTTAAGAAAATATATTGACATTATCCATACATTCAGGATGCCCAATACGATAGAGGAAATTCAAAGTTTCCTAGGGCTAGTGAAGTTTGTGAGAAAATGCAAACCTGGCAACGCTAATAAAGCCTTTTAGAAAACTCCTGCAATTAAAACTAGGAAAAAGAGCCAACATTCAGAAATGGTGGAAGAATGAGCAAAAAAAGAGCATTCCAAAATTTCAAAGAAGCCCTCACATTAAAACGTTGGGATATTACCCCGAAGACAAGACACAAGTAATGGCTGATGCAAGCCCAGTAGGATTAGGAGCAATATTAGTACAAATAAAAAATTAAAAGCCCTAGAATAATAGTCTACCCATATAGCACAGAAACATTTCAGAAAGATTTCAGAAATGTTTCAACTTCCAGACCAAACTTCCAGAACAAACTTCCAGAAATCTTCCAAATGTATTTCTAAAATCTTTCTGAAAGCTTTTCAGAAAGATTTAAGAAATACATTTGAAAATATTTCGCATATATTGCACAAGGTTGCAGATATATTTCAGATCTTTCAGATATTTCTGGAAGATTTTATGTGGAAGAATCGCGGACATTTTGAGCTTTCAGAGATCTTTCAGAGATCTTGCAGAAATATTTCACAACATTTCTGAAATGTTTCACTTTTTTAGTTGAAACATTTCTGAGATCTTTCTGAAATGTTTCGTGCTGTATGGATATTCAAGTACTACAAAAAAATGTATTATAACATTTTGCTTTAAAAAATTTCATGCTTTCATCTTGAAGCCCAATTTTGGGGCTCACTTTATAGATGAAATGCTCCTTATTCTCGCCCAGGCGATTCTTGTTTACGAGTAAATGCTCTCCGCCGAGGCCTTCTATCGGCGGAAATGTGTAATTTATTGCATGTGAAAGATTTCAGAAACAATTTAATTGAAAGGTTTGCAAAACGATTTCATATGAAACGTTACAGAAATAATTCAACTGAAAATTTTGTTCATATGAACAATTTCAGAAACATCCTTGCTGCAACATTTCATGTGATATATTGCAAAATTCTTTCAGAATTGTTACACATGAAATGTGAAATGTCGAAATGATTTTGAAATCTTACTGAAAGTTGTCTGCAACTATCGGTGTTGTATGGATATGGAAATAAAAGTCTTACAGATTGCGAGAAGAGATATTGCCAGAAAAGGAAACCTTAGTACTCGTGTGGGCAATCGAAAATTCAAAATTTACTTATATGGAATAAAGGAATTTGAATTAATAAGTGACCATAAACCTTTAGAAACTATTTTTTGGAAGAAGTTCTAAACCATGCGCGAGAAGAGTACTAAAGTTACAAGCGTATAACTATAAAATAGTATATCGCCCCGAAAAAAACAACATAGCCAACCCACTATCAAGGTTATGTAATCTTGTTCGGTCGAAATCTTTCGATAATGAAATTACATAAATGAACTATTCCAGTCTCGGTAACATTAGGAGAAATCAGAAGATACTAAGAAAAAGATGAAGAAGAGAAAAAGTTAGGAAAGGAATAGCGGATGAAGTCTGGGAGTAAGAAGTAAAAAGATACGAGATTTTCGAACCGGAACTATGTTTCCAGGAAATCCTATTAAAAGAAAGTAAATTAAATTCCTATCAGAATTGCGAGAATGAGTTTTGAGAGCAGCACATGAAGATCATCCAGGGATCACAGCTATGAAAGATCACTTCCGCACGAAAGATGTAGAGCCCAGGTTTTGGAGCCTAAGCTTTAGTAGCCTAGGATCGACAAAAATGCGGAAAGAAAGAGATGCAAGAGTTGCACGCTAGTATTAGCTCCTAATCCACCAAACTCTATGAAATGGCGATCTCTTCCAATGAGTCTATGTCACCATTGATTTTATGGAACTACTACCCAATTCGAATTATTCGAAATATTTATTTGTTATAGTGGATTACTACAACCGGTACAAAGAAATCAAAATCATGAAGACCATTGATGCGAAATATACTGTTGAAGCACTGAAAGAAATTTTTTCAAGATTAGAATTTCCAAACACCATAACAGGACGATCCACAATTCATAAGTAAGGAAATGAAAGAATTTTATGACAAAAGTGGAATAATATTCCACACTACCGTACTGGCCCCAAATGAATGGGGAAGTCGAAGACAAAATAGAAACATATTAAAACGACTCAAGATAAGCCAAGTAGAAAAGAAAGACTGAAAAGAAGATCTTTTACACTTCCTAATGATGTACAATAGTATCTCACATTTTGTAACTGGAAGGATGCCTTCCGAACTCTTTTATGACAGACAGTTTCAGAAACAAAAATATCATCGTATTTAGACCTGGAGAATCATCTAAACAACTCAGAAATCAGAGATAAAGACAAAGAGAACAAAGAGAAAGGAAAAGATTACAGCGATAGAAAAAGACAACAGGCAACAGGCAATGAAATAGTCGAAGGGAAAAAATCTACGTAAAAAACCTCATAAAAAGAACAAGATTATACTTATTTTCAACCCAACAACACACCTAGAAAAGGTGAACGGAAATGACGTTCAAATTAGGAATGAAGAGACAGATAAAGAATATAGAAGAAACATAGTACATCTTAAAAGGAAGGAAGAGAAATAAACAATATGCGATGATGACAAGAGAAGTAACATAGAGGAAGCGCAGGAGAGAGAATCAGTAAAGGAAGAATAATACACAGAGCACACAGAATTAATGTTAAACTGTCACAGCAAGTCGGTTCTAGCACAAGTTTAATTGAATATATCTAAAATATATATCTTGAATATATTTCTTAAAAAGAAGGAAGAGATGTAGGGCGCGTGGCGATTATTAGATATATGGTAGAAAAGAAAGTAAGAGAAGACGAAGGGAAAAATAAAGATTTACTGTAAAATACAAAGAGAGTTGAATTATTATTACCTCCCGACATAATAGAGAATGCTACAATACTGATTATCGATTATCGATTATTAGCAAAATGATATATGTAGTTATCTCCTCAATTAAATGCATATTGAGTAGATGATGCAGTTTCGCATGGTGCATATGCATTTGTAAGCATTTGTCCTCTACTACGATTGCATGTTTATGCAAATATATCTTATAATAATTACTAGCCAATGGCACATATATTAAAACATGTATAAAATGTATAACATGTATAAAATATGTAAAAACATGTATATTTTATTAAGTTTTTTGTGTTCTTTAACTGCAATTAATTAATTCGCTTACTATTTTTATCTTATTGCTTAAAATTTACAGCGAGGCATATGTCATTTATGTCTTACTTAAATCTTTATATTATTGACTTGGTTTAATTATATCCAAGTTTTCTTGATGTGTTTATTTTTAGGACGCAATCGAATGCAGTCAGCAGTAAAAAATTAAAGTCATGTAAAGACACACAAATCAATGATAGTTCTGCTAGTAGCATTCCATCTATCTATTCTATCCATTTGTGAAGAAAATGAAACGATCGTTTGGATGCTTAAAAATGAGCAAAATCTCGACTTGTAAAATATACAGGAACAAAATAAAAATAAAGAAAATATGAGTACAATAATTGTTGAATTACCTAAAGAAGATGCATAAATATAAATGCAGCTTCAACATGCTTGTCGGGTATATTGTCTTCTGTGAGTCACTAGTCCACTGTACCTCCACTTGACCACTTTTACAATAAAAAGAAGGCTGTGATAGATAAAGTACAGAGCGCAATTCAAGCGCATTCACTGTAACAAAATTAAGTTCTACCTGCTACTATTTGTACTACCTTAACACAATTTCAGAGTATTCAAACTACATCCGTTAAAGAAGATCCTGCCCTAGCCTTAATTAAAAACAATCTTAAGAATGTTGCTTCAAATGTGCAATTTAAATATCTGAGCGAAATTATGATAGTACTGATAAATATTCTTCACCTTTTTTCTAAGTTCCACTTTTTTCTTTTGTGCAATGTTTCTTTTAAGGTTATACTAAAAGTATAAAAGTATTGAAGAGTTCTACCTACATATATTCGTTTTATATAATTTATGATATAAGAAAAAATGTTATCTTTTATTTTATAGTTTTTATAATATATCACTTTGTTTCTCTTTGTAGTTTATATAAATGAAAACAATATTCATGTTCATTTCATTTATAATTAATAAAATATATGTAACAAAATTTATATGTATTATATTATATTAATCAATTAATATTAGATCAAAGATATCAATCAATGTTTTATTAATCATTTATTAGGAACTTACATGTTGGGTTTATAATTCACGCATATAGTAATTGAATAAATAACTATAAAAGGTAAATAAATCAAACTTCTTTATTTAGATTATCGAATTTTCTATATAAAAGAATTAATATTTTAATATTCTTCAGGCTTCCACGAATGCTTTCTATATAAAGATTATAGTTTCCTCCATGTTTATCAGGCTGCTCTTCGCCTTGACGAAGTGGACTGCAAGGTTTCACGAAATGTTGGCATTCCAAAAATGGATCTGAACACGGAGGAAACCCGCGAAACGCGTAATCTTTATATAGAATTGATATCTTATTCAGCTTGTAATACCGTTTGCAATACAACGATAACAGAAACTTTTTTACAACTGTTTCTTTTATTAAATCATAATCTTTTGTTAATAAATTCATAATAATAAATATTATTCATAATAATAATTCATAATACAGTTGTACGATCAAAAAGAAGATGATGTGCGATATATTGGATATTTCAGCAGGCCGAAATAAAACAAAAGTAAGTACAGAATACAATTTGTTCATAGAATATTCATTTTCAATCGTTAAGGTAAATGATATTGAAAATTATGTTTTATCAATGATTTTTGTTGATTGTATTTAATTCTAAAAATCATCTCTTTTTCGATTGTACTATGAATTACAGAAAACGGGAGATATAAATATACATTCTGTAAAGCTATCAAAACAAAGATACCTCTATAATTTGTCAAAAAATATTTTTGGAAGAATGAATTTTTGTATTCACAGTAATTAAAGAAAATCAGGAAGATTAATATGGCAATGTCTGAATACTTGCTGGTATTGTCATGGGACTTGGGCTTCTGTTTCCGTTACAAAATATTCCCATAGCACATCACGTGCAGCAACATCTGAATTATTGTTAGACAGTCAACCAATAGTTTCTATTAGATCACCTTGTTGTCAATATTCTCGCCAAGATCCTCCCAATACCACACCATCAGCTATTTCTCTGTCTATTAACAGAGATGGACAGTATCTCCTGTAAACTGAAGCAATTTCTCTTTCTGTTGTAATAAAGTTGTAAAGACAGATTAACGCTTTGACCAAATGATTTTTCTGGAGAATAGCATAAAGGTTTTGTAAGGATTCGCCATCTTGACACTAAAATGCTAAAAGCATTTTCAATTACTCGACGTGCTCGTGATAGCATCGATAGTTATATAAGATAAGAATCGATAGTTAATATTCGTTCCTTATCGGTCAATTGAAAACGAGGATTTAGAGGATGCAGCAAATAGGGGAAAAGCTTCACCTACAAATGCATATTCTGTTGCTATTGATGATCAAGCAATTCTTTCTTTGGAGACGCATCAAGCAAACCACCATGAAGAAACTGAGTTATGTCCGAGTGTGTCCAAACTCTACTATCACTAATACTATCAAATTGTCCTATATCTATCACTGTAAACTATAATTTACATCACATACAGCTATTAAAACTAATAAAATATATTTTTTATAATTTTTATAATTTTTTTAATGACTATCACAATTTGGGGGACTGAATACGAATGTATTTCCCCTCCAATATCCCAATGCAATTAGGAAATTGCCATTGTTGCATAAATTCATTAGCAATGTGTCTCCATACTTCATGCGTTAATTGCGGCAGGTAAAGAGGTTGCAACACATCCCATATGATTCGAATACACAAACATACTTCAAATACAATTTTGAACGCCGTTGATCTCCCAATTCTGAATTCAGCTTTTTTTTTAAAACATGTCCCCATAAGTATTTGAATAAAAAAACCATTTAAGAGTACATATTGAGAGACAAAAGTGAGATTAGACACTAAGAATATAATCTATTTACGATAGGATCAAAACCAGCCTCCATTCCGGATGTAACGACGGCGACTCTTTTTTGACTCAACCGAGGGTGAACAAGTTCATATAAATTTCTGAATTGATGTGGCCATATTCTGATCCAAACAAAAAATTCTTGATAATCTCTGTTTCCATTCATGAAAATAGGTTAAATGGAACCCTTTGGAATTCCGTTTTTCTTCACTAGTCGCACTCACCATCTTCTACTATTCGATTTACCGAGTAAACGCATATAGAGATAATAAGTTATATATAGAGATAATAAGTTTACAAATTGAGAGCAAAGTTGCAAAAACTACATTAATATTCGTTGCTGATCCATTGTAACCTAGTAGCTTCTTCTTCTTCTTCTATATTTGAATGGCCCAGGTTCTGGTGCAGCCGGATTAATGCGGTCTTATCCAATACACCTCCAACCTTTCACAGGAATTCCTCAAAGAAAAAGAAATGAAAATAGGACTACTATGTTGTGAGATTTTCGGAGTCTGAAACAGATGAAGCAAATGCAACCCCCCCCTCCCGAAATACTTGGAAGGGAATCGGAGAAGGGAAGAGAAAGAGGGAACGAGCCCCGGCAACCGCCGGCGCAGCAAAAAAATATCAATAGCCTTAAAAAAGGAAAGGAACAGTCTGCAGAGTCTAAGTGAGGAATGTTCAGTGATTTGGGAGGAGAAATTCCTAAGATAAGCAAATAAAGGTCCGGATTTGTCCATAGTGAGCGGACAATTAAAAATGATATGATTGAACCCTGCCTAGGGTTCCCGCAGGAATCTATCGTATTCTTTCTATAAAGACTGTAATTAAGGTTATAATGGTTATAATGGTTAGATCTCAGTCTGTTGACCAATACTACCTCGCTCCTATTAAGAGGAAGTTTAAAGTACCAGGGTTTCACTGATTCTGATAGATATAGGGTAGAATAATACGCGCCAGTATCCCTGACTTTGCTCTTAAGATAGTTGTGAAAGCGCAACTGCGATTTAGATCTAGCTTCCGCTTGAAGATCCGAATAGGGAATTAAAAAGAATCTTCTTGGGCCCGAGGAACATGCTTCTTTAACCACTTCATCAACCATCTCATTCCCCAGAATACCCTCGGAAGCCAGAAGAAAGAGCATTTGATGCGCTTCTCTCCAATTGCAATAAAAGTTGTTTTAATACTGTGAATGATATAATTACATTAATCAGCTTAATCGAATTGATGGCCTCCAACATACTCCGAATCAGAAAAAATTATGATTTTAAGGTAAAGTAACCCGCATCTAATGCGGAGATTAGGGTCTGCAAAATAGCCCAAGCTTCTGCTGTATAATCTGAAGAATTCGAGGTTAATTTATACTTAAAGCAGTAGCCAAGCTCTGGTGAGTAAAAGATCACAAAAGACCTGCGCAACCATCCTTCAATATTCTATTATAGATCCGTCCGTATAGATTACAAGAATAGAACTGTCAAGATCCTGGAGATTATGATTCCTGAGCGATTTCACAATTAGAATTATCTTTGAGGCATGTCACAAATTTGCGAAATTCTTTACGAAAGATGAATAATCGCGTTCAAACGCTGGAAAAGAGTAAGATCTATGCATATGCACCAGTTCGTGTTTGTTAATGATATAAAATTTAAAAGAAGGGGATTTCTTGAGAATGAGCGTCTTTGCTTACCAGTAAGCAATATCCTCTCCAAACGTTTTAGATTGTTAATTAATATAATTAATAATAAAACTGGATTCTTTTTTGACATACATTTTAACAGAAATCTTGCCTTACATAACATTAAGTTAATTGGGGTCGATTGTCTGTACCCCAGTGTCACTCTGATGGTCTTGTATTATAATCTTTTCAATTGAAGAAAAATATTGAAATTGTCATGCCAAACAAAAATAGAGCAGGCATACTCTATGGCGCCCTTAAATACCTGTAAATAGAGAGCAAGCACTGGAGGTGGGAGTCCCACCATACAGCCGTGAGCGAGGAAATGATGTTGATAATCGCTCATTCCCTTTGGACAAGATATTTGAAGTGAAAATTACCTTCCATTCTATTGTCCAGAGTCATTCCTAGAAATCTGACTTGCTCAGTTCTTGGAATGGCCTGTTGTCTCATCATAAGCAAATGGTTAGCGATTGGTTTGTTCTTTTTGAATGTGAAAACCATCCATTTGAATTTGGAAGGAGAAAAGTCTAAACTTCTGTCGCTAAGGAAATTGTAATATTATTCAGAGTTTTTTGCACCTTGGAGAGCGCTTCTAAGAGATTGCTATCTGCAAAGATGACTATATCATCTGCGTATTGAAGAAATTCAGCTTCCTTCACAACACATTCCTTGATCCTGCTCAAGAACAGATTAAAAAGTAAGGGGTTGAGAATCGATCCCTGGAGGAGTGTCTTTGTGACAAATGAATCGTATGAACCGGCGTCCTGAAAATCAATCAACTCTTTAGTATTAAGATTAATCTTATAGACATATCGTTGACGCAAAACTAAACTGATACCAATTCTGACCGTGATGGGATAGTGGTCGCTGCCCTAGGTATCCTCCTCTATATACATCTCACACAGGGAAGCCATATTAGCAATAGCTATGGTCAAGTCTATAACTGACAGGCCAGAGGTGGGAAAAACAACATGGATTGTTGATCGTTAAGAATGCAAGTATAGTGATGATAGAACCAGTCTGCGGCCTCCGTTTGAGCAGCCCCATTGGGAGTGATGGGCATTGTAATTCCCAACAAGAATGCAGTTAACTTTTAAGTTTCCAAACCTCATGAGGTCTTCACAGAATTGAGCAGGAGTGTTGCAATTCGAATAATGATGTTGATAATTGTGAATTTCTTGTTGTCTGAAAACATTTCCACACCAAGCATCTCTATCGAATTATCCTTCCAATTTGGCTGGTTAACAGTGCTAAAAATTATATTTTATTAAGATGCAGATTCCTCTCATATCTGGATTAGTTATATCCGCTCTCACGGCATAGAATCCGCGCAGAGAAAAAGTAGAGGCATAGAATCCGCGCAGAGAGAAAGAGAAGCAATTCTTGGATGCAAATAATTTCGTAATTCTTGCAGATTGACTGCAGTTGAGGTAATTTACTTTTAGCCTCGCAACAATTCCATTGAATTGCTAAATAAGCAAGAAACTCTTCTGTTATTAATGAAGTTTAGTGTTAGTTTCTGAAGTTCCAGTGAAATCAAAAGAGTTGTTAGGCCAGTGCTGGCGAATAGATTAATAAAAAAATCAAGATTGAGATTAGAATTTTTGATAAAGTTATCTAACCTTGACAATATTACCGTTACTCAATAGGGTCAATGAATGCTGATAGTTGCTGATTATTGAACAGATTTTTGCTGGATAAGAGTATTAATATCTGCTCAAAAATTGACAGAGCAAGAGTTCTCTCATTCCTTGGAAGAACAAAATTCTGTCCTCCGTAAGGCGAACATTGAGTTCACAAAGAATTTCGTTGTTTTTTTGAATTTTGTTGTTGCGTAATGAAGGTGTTATTTTTAGAAGCTAACGGGTGTCCGCCACCAATGCCTTTGTGATGTCTCCAAACGAGCGTTGCCTATCGGAAGAGAATCCATATTGACAATCTTCGGCTTACGGAGAGAACGCCTCGGCGAAAATGCATTTGCTGCTTCCGCATAGCTCAGATAGTATGATATCCCCAGGATCTTCAGAATACAGATTAAAAAATCTATTGGATGTAGTTATGTCGCGATCTTTATAGAGCGACTGCTGAAAATTATTAGAGATATAAGGAAAATTATTATAAGAAGGATTCATAGAGGTGGAGGAACATAGAGATTGAGTTGCCGTTTGCAGCAATTATTCTTTTCATCTCGACGTAAGATATGTTCTTATATGCAACAAGATTAATGACATCCTTGTGCTTCCGACTTGACGGATAGTCAAACGAAGTTGCTAGGTGTTCTTCACCATAGTTAATGCATTTTGTAGATAGTGATCTGTGCACAATTAACAGATTTATCGTGTTTCTGATTGCAGTAAAGGCATTTCAGTCTTATTCGAACTTTTGCAATCCTTTCCTATATATCCCACTCTGTAGTACACATAATATATCCTAATTTTGGGCATTCAAAGGCATATTTAGCGTTGAATAAAGTGATATCTCTAGGCAATGACTATTTTGCAAACTTGATATAAAAAGTTCTTAAAGGGATATAAATCGTTTCATAATTTATAATCATGCGTCGGTTCAATTCTCTACTCAAAATTTTAACTGACAACCGATTACTGTCCTTGATACATTCTAAGGAGAGTGATTGGTCTATATTCCTAACGATACCGTTCTGAGAACGCAATATAATGGAAAGTCCTGATTTTGTATTTTTCAAAAGTCGGGTTGGTAACTAAGAGTTTAGCGACTTTCACCGACCTAACTTCTACTATGGCCTTGTCACTACCTAGTCGTTTGATAAAATATCCGCGTTAATAATCTCGGATACTATTTTGGATAAAACAAAAAAATGTATAATGAAAGATCTATCTGAATAGTATCCAGTATCGTCCCGGATGAAATGGCTTTCAGGATAATGAAATTGCCTGGATATACTGCCGTCATAACAGGAGAGGTGATACATATTATTCAATGCGTTATTCCGACAGAATGTAAAATTCGACACATAGAATTTGTTACAATAAACTTCCAATCACGCACCAGAACGTTCCGTATTTCTTACTTCTACGTTTGCACATCCTAATAAGACAGAACACACCGAAGAACTACATGAACTGCTACCGATCATGTACTGAAGTCCAAGAAATTTAGTTTCGGATTAGCAACAAGCCTACAGAATCTCTGGCCCTATCATCCTGCCATTCATTCACTTTACATGTAAGCCCGAATATCTTAGCGACCAGCAGGATATATACAATAAAAGACCTAGACCGGCTCAAAGCTCACATTATGTTCCCCATGGAGAGACCCGCTGCGCTAAATATAATAATCCGCGATGTCGCCTGGGAGCATTTCTATGTTGAACCTATTAGAGAAATCTTTAAATCATATAGCAAAGAGCAGCGCGCTGAGCTTGACAGGGATTCGTAACTTTCGGCTCGGCAAGCGGAATATTGGCCATATTCGTAATAGCGAAGTTGGTAAAGTTAATAATCAACACTACGCACTCCATTCAATCTATGGATGGAACCTCCACTTGCTCACTGCAATTTGGGGATCATTGACTAACTTATTGCTCCATCTGGGACGCCCAAGCTCAAGATATATGGATACCGAGGTGGTTCTGGGAATGGAAGACCCTACCGACCAGTTACCGTCTTTACAAATATAGTCGACGACATCACCCGAATACCACATAAGAGAATACGAAATCCGACCAGTAAATAGAGCGCGCTCATACAATGAACTCAGGAAATACCTAAACAAACATTAATACAAACACTTAGTATCCTCAGAATAGATAAAACATAAACCGCGCTAGGTAACCAAGAGTGTTAAGAACGATAAAATATTAGCGTCCAACATTTTAAAATAGGGGGGCAGGTGTTACGTCCGCACGACAATTCTCTTTCTCTAGCATAACTAGTGTAAACAATTGGCGACAACAGAGAAAAATATCAGGGCGCTTCTCGTCTCGAACACAGGCCTGGCTTCTCCTCCGAGTTAATAGACTTCAGTCCTGCCACTGAGCCGCACAGTCCTGATGCTGATGATTTCTCTATTGTGCCTATATCTGACAGTAAATTTCTAGAGCGACGTAAGAAATCTATTTTAATGCAAATTTCCTTCCTCAATTAGAAAATGCGTAGAAGTAAGGCGAGGGACGCCAACCCTTTTCGGAAGAAAGCTTCCCTCGTTCTTTCTGCTTCTGGACTTCAGACTAAAAGGATCTAACTGCTAAGTCACGTGATGTCCATTCAAGTTATTGTTAATCCTATCCAATCTCTCCACATCTTCATTCGCATTTTCTCAATGAGCTTCCTCAATGTCTTGTAATTTTTTTGCTAGCTTGCTCCTTATGTTTTAACATTAGCGTGATTAGCTAGCGTATGATTAGTTAGCGTGCTAACTTCTAATAAATAACCAATACTTAGTAGTAATAACATAGATAATAAGTACGAGGGCAAGTCAATAAGTTCTTAGAAAATCTATCAGAGGGCACTCGTAATGTCATGTCACATTATTTTTTGACAAATAGCATCTCTCAGCTGATTACTGTTAAATTTTGAGCGGAATTCATCATTCATTTCTGTTTCATTTCTGTAGAAACGATTAAAGCGAATAACATTTATATTTTTTGCAAAATGGAAAAAACCGAATTTCGTGCAATAATCAAACATCTACATATGAAAGATTTAATGCCGAAAGAAATCAAAGCTGAGTTGGATAATGTTCATAGCACATCTGCACCAACGTTTGTGTCTGTATACAATTGAATGAATGAATTTAAACGTGGTACATCCACATGTGAGCATCTCGTTCGAAACGTCCAATTGAGGCTATTACATCAGAAATCATCGATAAAGTCCACGATTGTATTGTTTTGTATTGTTTTGATCGACGAATAAAAGTGCCGACGAGTGCGCGAGCTTGTTGAGGCCATAGGGATATTACATGACACAGTGAATTTTGCACGAACAATTGAAAAAGCTATCGGCAAGATGGGTGCCGCGTTTGCTCACTGTGGATAAGCGTGACCGTGTGACGATTTCAAAACAATGTTTGGATATGTTTCAACGTAATCTAGATGAATTTCTGCATCGATTCATTATTGTAGACGAAACATGGATCACACCCGAAACGAAGGAATAGTCAAAACAATAGATTTCACTGGATGAATCAACTCCGAAGAAAGCGAAAACCGTAAAATCGGACGGAAAGGTAACGGCCATAGTTTTATGGGATGCACGCGGTATAATTCATATCGATTATCTTCCGTCAAAGCAAATGATCAATGGTGATTACTACGCAGCTTGGACCATTTCAACAACATTTTAAAGAAAAAAACGTCATTTGATGAAGAAGAAAATGTTCTTCCATCAAGACAATGCACGGGTTCACACATGCTCGGCATCGATGGCCAAGTTCAACGAATTCCGCTACGAATTGCTTCCTCATCCAACATATTCCACATTTAGCTCCCTGTGACTATTTCCTGTTTCCAAACTTGAAGAAATGATTCGGAGGAAAGAGATTCATCACCAGAGAGCAGCTCGAAACAGAGGCTTATTTTGAAGGGTTCGATAAATCATATTATTTGAACGGCTTGAAAAAGTTGAAGAATTGGATCAAGTATATTGTATATTGAAAGGAGACTATGTTGAGAAATAAAAATAATAATAAAAATCGATTAAAAAAAGTTTACTATGTTTTTCTAAAAACTTATTGACTTGTAGCCCTCGTAGCATAATTCACCACGTTCCTAACAAACTTATTAGATAAATGTTATTATAATTAACCTGTGTAACTTTAATACGCACCAAATATACATCACAAGCATGTAAAGATAATTTTAGTAAAGATTTTTGATAAGAATACTAATTTAAACTTAATAACTTTTTACAACCAAATAAATGCATATTATTGTAAGCGTTCTGGGAATTAGTGAATCCTCGAGTCACACGCTAATTCCCTTTTTTCCCACTAGTGCGAGAATCGTGATGACAACAAGATCAATGCCAAAAGACGTCACGTGACCTGTTGGAGACGCTGAGTTACTGTTGCTGGACGAGAAACTTGGGAGATTGTCGAGTCACACTATCAGGTGACCGTTAAGGTGAGTTATCCAAATACAATTTACTGCATCGGCCCTCAACCACATTGCCTGGCTCTCAGCTACGTGGATTACAGGCGTTATCATATTCGAGCGCTAGGCGTCACCCTAACGCACTCCGCTTTGACCGCGCATCCGAATCGTTGCTGCTGTGTATCGCTCTAACAATCCCCATTTTTAGAGCGTGACCTACAGTTCAATACGCTTTTTCTCTCGAAAATCCTAGCCACGTGTTCGCGACATGAAACACCATCATGTACCCGATTGATCTATCACGTACAACGCGTACTCGACCGATTTACTCGGATGATTATTACGATTAGCTAGTTCATTGTGCGTAACATCGATTTTTAACCAACTTCGTATCAACCGCGAGGTAATTTGCGACATATGTCTCGGGCTTAAATCGGTCGACGACAGAAAGGTTTACTATCGCACTACTACCCGTCATTATCTCCACCGAGTATCCGCACCGATTTGAGAGGTGTATGGTTTGCATCGTGCGAGTATATGCGCGATCCAACCAATTAGCGGCTGTGTTACATGCAGGCGTCCGCATAAGGTTTTTGATTTATTTATAGAGAATCGGCAACCGTGGAACGACGACGAATCCACGATAGTCACGATCTCTCAGATTATTCTACTTTATTCTACTTTACATTATTCTACTTTAAGAACAGCCGTAGGCAAGGATTGTCTCCTAAGGGGAATCGTGACCGTTCTGCGACGTAACATTATATACTACCATACCAATATCTCACGCAATTTATGATACACGCAGTGTCAGTCGCACGTTCGTATAATAAATTCGTCGCGATGAAGCATCTCAGTCTAATTCTGAAAACTGTTATTTGTTCGTGCAAACTATGTGTTCGTTAATTATTATTTCATAAATACAAGTTGCAATTTCATATCAAACAAATGTCACGACTTGACAGCTTCAGACGCCATGTTATACTAAGAAATGTTAGAAAATATATCAATTTCGAAATTTTTAGTCTTTCTCAACATAAGTTTCACCTCACAAACACGTATTAATGCGTATATTTTAATCCTAGATTTGAAAATCCTTGAAAAAGATTTTCAAATCTGTAAAAGAGAAAAAAGTATTTGTTGTACAAAAATTACATGCTTTAATCGGTAATACAGACAGCTTCAGGATCCTCTTAATATAGAAATTTCACGAATCTTTGCAATATTTATTCGGTATCGTGCCGTTTAGCGGTATCCATTAAAGCGTTCGCCGGCTGCTTAGTTGCGCCGCTTCTGATGGTGCGAATTGCGTGCCTTGTGATTAGACATCTAGAGCTCACTGTTTAAAAACTATTGATATCACAATATTTTGCTATTGACATTTTCGACTCATTTTTTTCATGAAGAATATGTGTGTGCCCGTACGGATAGTCTGGATTACCCTGTATGTATATATATATATATATATGTGTATATATATATATATATATATATATATATATGCGTGCGTGCGTGTATATAGGAGTGTGCATTAATTTTAAGGGATTTTTGGTAAAAATATGGCTTTATTGTGAAAAAATGGTTACAAATTGATTCAAATTTAAATATTCAAAATATTTAAATATTGTCCATCCTAGCCACTACTTTTTCCTATCTTTCTGGTGGATTCTCTAAGAGGTGGATTTCATGTCGAAAAAATGACATTTCTTTTGAGGCTATTCACGAATCGACCTATTTTTTGATATCTTCATAAGAATGGAAGCGCTGCTCAGATAGGCCATGAATCATCGATCGAAACAGATGGTAATCGGAAGGAGCATATCTAGAGAATACGGATGTGATAAGACAGTTGAGCGCTTTTAATGTTTCCTTGACCGATTTCGCAACATGTGACCGAGCGTTGTCGTACTAGAAAGTCATTTTGTCGCGTAATCTGGCCGTTTTTGCTTCAATGCTCGGCTCAATTGCATTAATTGTTGTTGGTAGCGTTCTTCAGTGATGGTTTCGTTGGGTTAGAACAGCTTATAATATACTACATCCATCAAATACAGAGCATGAGCTTGGCGCCATGAATATTCGGCTTTGCCGTTAGTTCGACTTGGCCTGCAGTATGATTTTTTTGCGCTTCGGATTATCATAACATATCCATTTTTCATCATTCGTCACGATATGATGCAAAAAAATTTTTCTTCTGTGTCTTTGAAGCAACAAATCACAGATCATTTTGCGCCTTTCGATGTTCCTCAGCTTCAACGGCACTTAATTTTCTTGCTTTTGAATCATTCCAATGACCTTCAAATGTCTGGAAATCGATTGATCAACATTTAATGATTCTGCAAGTTCTTCTTGCGTTTGATTCGGGTCTTGATCGAGTAAAGTTCCACTTTCTCTTCAAACTTTTTCGGTTGGCCTTGTCTTTCTTGTCAAAATCACCTTTTTTATAGCGTCGAAACAATACTCACAGTTGAAATCGATAGAGTATAATCACCATAAGCTTCCGACAGCATTCGTTGACTTTCAACAGCACTTTTCTTTAAATGGAAGCAAAAAAGCAAAGCTTCCCGCAAATTGCGTTTTGTTAGCACAAAATTCGACATATTCAATGCTCAAGAAAACAATGTTATTTACACTTCGGCAAAATGACACATACTGAAAACTAAAGCCATATGATGGTGCTTTAAACATGAAGGTAGCAACAATATAGCCCGATGCGACCAAATATCAATTACGCCATCTCTTGAAAATCATTTAAAATGCACACTCCCAATACTACTAGACTGTTAACTCTTTAGGACAAACTTATGTAAATGAAATTGTATAGTAGTTCTGCGCATGCGTCACAAATATATCCAAAGGAATACAGTATGGCTGTGTTTTGCATCAACTGTTCACATGCTAAACATATAATCTTAGGCTGCATCATGCTGACGCTTGACGCTCAATTTGAGCATCAAACTGATCACGTGATCGAAAACACTAAAGTTTAACTGAGTTCAACTTTGATACTCGATGCTCAATTCAAACAAGTCACGTAATCAAAATTGACAAATATCGAGCATCAATTTTGATTACATATTTTGACATTGAAAATAAACGTCGAGCGTCACCATAAAAAAAACAGTCTTATGAAAGTAGTGTCTCATAGCGAAAAATTTTATTTTTTTTGGAAGAGAAAGAGTACAAGTAAAAAGATAAAGATATTGAAAAGACAATTGAATATCAATAAACATGTATAAAAGACGCGATCTTATTCAATTGCTTATAAATTAGAATAATTTATAATAGCTGGATTATGAAAATAAGCATTTGATGGTTTTAATACTGTTAAATAGATTAACCTGTCAAAATAGTATGCTGATGTGTGCGCATATGCAGATATATGTCACGACGCATGCGTATAATATTGCATCAAAATTGGGGATCACTTTTTCAAACATGTCAGCAGTCTAGTAGTATATATAGAAGTCTGTGGTCCACTTAAATTGTCAATTTCCGGTTTCAAGCTACTAACAGAATGCTTAATCTAGGTATATATGTTGATGTATTCACATACAAGTGTATTCTATGCATTAAATATGCGTGTACGTGTGCGTGTATTAACATCTGTATAGTAGACATTTCATTAGATAATTAATAGAATTATTTTGAAAATACATTCCATTTACATACATTTTCTGAGATCATATATTACAGTTACAGTGGTTCACATGTATTGTTTTATAATTTATATAGATTATTACTATACAAATTATTACTATACAAACAGTACAATGGTACAATATTATTACTATACACATCTATGTATAGTAATAAAAATTCATAGATATATCATTGTAATATTGCCTTACTTTATAGCATAATATATTTTAATAATATATTTTATTGTCCAAATTTAACAAGTCAAATAAAATAATGTTTAAAATAATGTTTGATTATTTTTGTATCTGCAATATTGTACAGATTGTTTTTGATAGCAAAAAATTATAAAATATATAAAGACTAATTAAAAGGTTATATGGATTAAATAATAATACATTGAAATAAGATATATACAATAATATACAATAGGATTTATAAATAGTGTAAACTTAGATTATAATATCATAGATTATTAATATCATTGTATCATTTTCGTTATACAAATTAATGTTAAAATATAGAGGGGCTGTGTTCCAAAATTCACTGCCAGTGCTGAAAATGTATAATATATGTAACGTAAAAACTGTAGATTTTCAGCGCTGGCAGTGAATTTTGGGACAGCCGGGGTAGACCATTTTAATTTATTCAGATAATTTTCTCAAAATCTTTAAGTTTTGCCGGGTCAACAAGATTTTGAAAAAATATTATATCAAACATAATATCCGAATCATTTTCAAGTTTCCAAGCATTTACATCTTGAAAAATCCTAAAGACCAAAGGCCTCTATTCAGTTCTGCAGGAGTATATAAAATACCTTACTTTTGCAGAAAAGTATACATCGATAAAATTGGGAAAATAATCAATGTGTGCATGAAGGAATATCAACGGGATATCAGACAGAAATATACAATCAGTTAAACACAGCATTCAGTCACCAAATACTTCGGTGACACCAAAAATTTTGAAAAAACGATTCTACAGTTACGGCATATTTTTCACGAAATACAGGGAGGCTTTGGAAATTCAAAAACATTCAGATAACTTAAACAGAGATATGGGCTATAATGTAAGTAAATTATGGAAAACAGCTCTTTTCTTTTTTCCTCCCTCCAAATGTCTCCTCCCTCGTAACAGAGTTTGTATAAAAGGAAGTCTTCGGAGGAGCAACTCAATTTCAGTGTGCTTCTCATCCTAATAAAGTAAATAAGGTTCACGACGTTGACATTAGCGATGGATCATGACACGGCGAAACCATTTGACATCTCTGAATCTTTAAGTTTAAAATAAAAATTCAGAAAAGTTATTTAGTTACGAGGGGAAGAACAAAGCTGGTGAACTTGGTTAACCATGAGGAGATATCCTTTAGGTCAAAACAGATTATCTAAATTTTTTAAATAGAATTATATTATAATTTTAATATAATATAATAATTTTTAAATAGAATTATATAAATTTTTTTACATAATATTTCTCTAATTATTCTATATATGAAAATATTAAAGGAATAAAAACCAATAGTTAGCCAAATATTTTATACTTTATTTTAATACACATTGACATGAAATATTAAATATCTTTAAATTATTGATTTTTGTCAGAAACATTTTTATTACAAAGATTTTAAGAAAATCGACTAGATAAATTAAAATGATTCATATAGAAAAACAGTATGAGACTTTATTCAATTTTTACAATTACTTTTGGAAACTGATAGCATTAATAAATATTTCAAACAGATGTAAAAAAATTTTTATCTGTATCTTACACGAGTTATCTCACAATCAGATTTAAAATTTACTTTTATATATAATACATTTGTTAAATTCCTTCAATGATAATGCAATAAGAATTCGCGTGCACGCGATAAACATAAACATATACAAGGAAAGACTTATACATACAGTGAAAATATCTGTTAACATTTTATATCCAAGAATTTTCCAGCCTTCAAAATAATCTTTTATCGGGCTATGTTCGGAAACATTATCCAAGAAACGTTCCAAAACTTCCTCTCCGAGGAAGATTTTACTTTTTTATATAGTATATGTTACATATTATGTTATATAGTATATGTATAGCTATAGTATATGTTACATGTACTATATATTTCGAATAAAATTTTCCTCGGAGAAAAAGTTTTGAAACGTAGCCTTAATGTCTCTATGTGTCGTTTCATCTTTGTCATTTATAATATTAAACAAGAATAAGATGACACACAAAAGCACTCTAACGTTTCTGAACAGACCTATAGTTTAGCATTTCAGTGACAAAATTCACATATAAAAAGACTCCGCACCAATCTTATGGGAAATGTCTTTCTGCGAATTTTTGAGAACTACAACATATCCAAAAATTAGTCAAATCCGCTGAAAGACATTTTCTATAAGATTGATGCGGGGTCCTTTGCTTGAGCAAGACTTATTAAACGAAACTTATAAACTTAACTTGCACACATGTAGAATTCATTGGTTTGCCGCTATTCAGTCTTTGTTAGATATTAATAAATCATATATTACTACATGATTTTGTGTGTGTGTGTGTGTGTGTGTGTGTGTGTGAGTGTGTGTGTGTGTGTGTGTGTGTGGGTGTGTGTGTGTGTGTGTG
>Ga0157364_1001175_pt1 | contig 21472 bp, 14 predicted proteins | sample AttsexASBM2_FD_111476 | JGI IMG/M metagenome (GOLD analysis project Ga0157364, IMG submission 111476) | Fungus gardens microbial communities from leaf cutter ant in Ribeirão Preto, State of São Paulo, Brazil - Atta sexdens ASBM2 | ecosystem: Host-associated > Fungi > Mycelium > Unclassified ...
ATGAATGACTGGACGGATTTGCACAATCAAACTTGCGTTGAATAGTGCTCATCAAACTGTTTCCAATGATATATGCTATATTATATAGCAATTAGTATTCATAGAGATACAAGCATATCAATATAGTGACATAATTAGTTACCTTTTAAAATTAGCCTGACAGCTGCTATGACAGATGACAGCTCCCATCAGATATAAGTTTTGATTAGGTGATGGCAACAGCTTGCACACAGACCATCACTCTTTTATATATATATTTCTGTATCTAAGGATTAGACCTTAAACTTAACAACGTTAATTATTCTTGTTGATACTTTTCATTATCTGTCATCATCACATCCTTATACTAAACCTCTGGAACACTATTCAGTTCAATTATCACAACTAGTGAGTAGCCTATTTGTGATAAGAAACTTCATGCAATAAGCTTGGTAATATAAACTTGTTGGAACAACCTTGGCCTCAACTTATGTGTTGTGCCTCCTATGAGCCATGTGGTTGCAATCTCAGAGGATAGTCTTGTAAAAAGTAATAAAGAGAGGAGTAAAGCATGTCGCCATGAACACTGGAGATTTAGCATCAACTTTAGTCAATTATCAGGCTAGCTATTACAAAGTGGTCACCAGCCTTAAATATATAATATAACAAAAGAAGTAACTAAACAGATCTCCAAGCAAGTATTTCATTAATGAAACACTACATAGGAGTTCAGATTTGGAGAGAGGAAAATTCTGCATAAAGTCTGAGTAAATTTGCAGAGTTTGAAGAAGATAATTAGGCAATGGACACAGATGAATATGACTGTGGATTTTGACTCAAATAAAGCAAAATAACCATGGAATTTTGATGGAATTAAGTCCATTATAAAGTACCAAACCACCAACAGAGTTTTGGGCACAAATAAGGCCAAACAACCACAGGGATTTGATATCACATTGAAGTCAAACATGTCTCAAACATGTTTTGGAGTTTGGAATATGACAATTCTAAATACCCTAGATGTCCATTCCAATCTTACAGAATAATACTAGTCCAAGCTAGAATGATAATAATAATGGAATGATAGAAACATCTAGAATACTATCTGAAATTGGCAGAACTCATCTGATAGTAATCAAGAGCATAGGAGGATGATTGTATACTTGGTAAGAGGGTGTTAGAAACACTACAGATTTTGTGGTGGAGTTTGAAGTTGATAGTTAGGTAGTGCTAAACAAGATTTGACTATGAGGAACAGCAGTGTTGGCTTAAGAAATGCTATGAGGTTTGATGGGATCCAGAAAGCACTTACTGTAAGTACTAGAGAATGAGGATGCTACAGAGTTCAGTGGGGCTATGAGAAAAGTTCAAATACTTGAATTCCATGCAAAGGCTAGTCTTTTTACAGGTTATTCAAACTAATGGTAATGTTTTTTTAGGTTGACAAACTTACTGGCCACTTTCTAGACAATAATAAGGAACTTTGTTAATATAGAAAAAATGGTGACCTTCATTAACAATGTAATTGTAGGAATAGGACATAACAAACTTGTCAGGACAACTGGACAAAATCTGTAAATGTGTGGAGTTAAAGTCCATAGGGTTACACAGAGTTTGACAATTCTCCAGGAAGTCCAAAGTACTTATTGATCAACTATGTACCATAGCACTCACCTCTAGAAAGTTCTAAGAGAACAGAATGAGGACTCCTGAGAGCAGTAGCTACTCTAAATACTACTAGAATATAGCAGAACAATACTAACATAACTGGAGAATGATAGTGACCAGGTGGTTAGGAACATAGATAGAAGTGTCTAGAAGGATTACTAGGAAATAGAATGAACTTGCGACAGTAAGATCAAGATAGGGCAGTATCTGGATCTTGATTTGAGTTACTAGGAATAAGAATAATGCAGGGTTTAGGAGTTTGAACTTGGAATAACAGTAGATCTCCTTATATCCACCTACTTTTCTAGATTGCTGCATCTCAAAGCAATAGTAACTGCATAAAACCTGATGGCCAAGAGCTCAGCCACATGAATAAACCATAGAGCTCTAGGATCAAGTCTATAGAACTCCACAACTCTTTCTAGCACAAACATCTCTGAGGCATTCTCCTACAAGTTTTCTGCCAAACTGGAGCTCTTCTACTTGATCAGGTATTGGTACTGATACCAATGTCAGTGGTTGTTCAGGATCTTCTTAGCTTCCCATTTCTCTTGTCTGTCTATAAGGATGGGGTTAGATAGTATTTCTGAGTAGCAATTAGAGATAGAATCTTCAAGTACAGTAGTAAGCTTGACAGCATTGAACACCAGGTGCAGTCTTTTCATTATAGATGGAAGCTTTAGACAATAAGCCATGGATTCTACTTGTTTCTTAACCACATAAGGTCCAAGGTATTGGTGAGATAATTTAGTAGAGGAGCATATTATCTAAATATTCACAGAGTCAAGATACATCTTGTCACCAGGCTTAAAAGTTGGGGCAGGGATCCATTGGTAGTTAAATAGCTTTTCATGTTCTCTCATAAGCAATATACTTAGGTCTTTTCTGAAGTTCACAAACTCTGCACAACTATATGGACTTTCACTTAGTCACCCTAACAACTTCCAAAACCCAGAGTAATTGCTTACAGTCTTCTTTTCATAGTTACTATCTTAAGCAGAGTATAATAGTATATAAGCCAAGTAGTTATACTATAAATTCTATTTTGAAAATTGACTAAAAACAAAACTATCCTTCCATGTTAGTAATGACACACCTCACAACTCTTGAGTGGTATATCTGTCAAGTCTTCCTCTGATATCTCTTCCTCAAATATGCAACTAGTATAACATAAAGATATAGTACATAAGCTAAAGCTAAATGTTGTTTCATATCTGTGTTCTGCAAATCACAGATGAGAGATATACCTCATTTGTTATCCAAACACCTCACTGATCTCATCTTTCAAGATGTGAACCATGTCTAAAATTTCCTCCAGCTAGTGCAAGACTATAGGAATCTGAACATAATGACTATCAAAGATAAGCCACTAATCTCTAAGCTTGTCACTAAACTCCAGAATACTTACTACTTTACTAAGCTAGATATCTGCTAGAGTTTCAAAAATGTGTGAATCAAGCCCAGTGATGAGTAGAAGGTGGTCTTTTATGCTAACTGTAGTCTCTTCAAACCTTTGGTAATATTCTTTTGTATGACAAAAATAGTCTAGAAATATTTTAGACCATGATGAATAATGTATTGTAGCTAAAGGTATTATAATAGTCTATTTGGACAACTGTTAAGTGTAGTCCACACTTGGAGAGAACAAAAGTCTGAAAGGGTTTGCAGAGTTTTAACAAGTATGGGAACTTATCAAAGTCTGTAGAGTTTTGAACTTTCCAGAATGACCTTAACTTTATTGTATCTTTTATTAGTTATAGGGTCATAATTTCAGAGGAAGACCTTAGAAATAGGAGTTATAAGGAATGGAGTAAGTATATTGCTATTGACACTAGAGTTTGATGTCAACTTGAGTCAATTATCAGGCTAGCTATTATAGTATAACTACTAGCCTTAAACACATGAAGTAAATTAAAGAAGTAATTAAGTGGAGCTCCAAGTAGATGTTTCAGTAGTAAAACACTGAAAGGAGTTCAGATTGGATAGGAGGAAACTCTTCTGAAAAAGTCTATGTATTTGTAGAGTTATATAAAAGGAAACTCTATTATAAAAGACTATGTATTTGTGGAGTTTGAAGAGGAATAACTCTGCTATGAAAGACAATAAAAAAAAGTCTGAATATTTATGGAGTTTGATGCAAATAAGGCCAAATAACTGCAGTGTTTTAATACCAGAATATCTATATTGAAGATAGACATGGCTTAGAGTTTGGACTATGACAATAACATTGTTTTACCTAGACTTTGGAAGAGCATCACAAAGCTATCTACAAGGTCATAGAGGTCTTAGCTGAGCACAAGCTGTTATTATGTTCAGAAAAGTGTAAATTTGACAAATAGTAAATTGAATATTTAGATCTGGTTATCTCTGAGAATCAAGTCAAGATAGATCCTGTGAAGATAGCCAGAGTTTATAATTAGCCATCATATACCCATCCAAACCCATCCAAACCATTTGACTTCCATCATATATAATACTTACCTAAGCTCTGCTCTGAATATCTATAGAAGTAGATATTTTCCTTCTAATTTATACATATTCTACTAGTACAGATCAACTGGGTTCCATTTTATAACTGATCACTTTATAACTGATTACATGACCTTCTCATAATCTCTATGAAACTCCAGACTTCATTCAAGGACTTGAGTATACCCAGAGTAAATATCTGTCTTTTCTAATCCTCAGATATGATCTTAGTTATTAAGTACTAGTATTTAAGCTATATAGATACTCTATATTTCTTATCTTGAAATTTTACTAAAGTTGTGTACTATTCTGAATACTCATTCATAGCTCCTTGACTTTTTCCATATCTTATTTCCCATTAGTACTTTTTTCCTAAATATGACTACTATAACATACAAAGGTGCAGTATATATGCTGAAGACAAGATCATTCACAATCTGTATCCACACATCACTAATAAAGTTCCTATATCTCATCTGACATCTTTTATAATTTTCCCATAAATTGTTTTCTCTTATGGAATGTTCTATATTCTAACATTGGTCTACTCTGCAAAATCATACTAAGTTGCAGGCTTTTCTCAGTTTCACCAATTTATACTATTCATCTACAGATTTTTGACCATTGCATACCTTCTCTTTAACCTTGTAGAAAGCAGTTGCTCCCAGACATGGAATACAGACCAGCAAAAAATATTTGATGCTCTAAAGACTACTATCATCTCTATGCCTGTTCTAACCTCTCCTAATACTGCTATCTTATTTTACATTGAAGTAGATAGCTCAGACTATGCAAACAAAGTAGTCCTTTCCTAAGAGTCAAAGACAGATAGTAAGTGGTGTCTAGTAGCATTCTTCAACAAGTTTCTCTCTCCTATTAAGTATAATCATAAAATATATGACAAGAAGATGCTGGTAATTATCCAGGCTCTAAATAAATAGTGGTACTTTCTAAAAGGTGCAGCTAATCTTGTAGAGATTTGGACAGACCATTGAAATCTAGAATACTTTATTGTTATCAAGTAAGGTTTAAAGACAACTTTTGTATTAAATAATATATGAACACTCAATAGAGCTCTAGTTACAAAGTGTCTACCTTATATACACTTGGCTCATGGTCCATGCTATGCTAACCTAGCCTACTCTAAGGAAACATATGTATTATATGCTGTCAATATATAGAATAATATTATTGTTTTTAAAATCTTCTACATTCTTTTGTGTGACACATGATCTTGTGACTGTGACAGTTATGTATGACATCATGCTAATTTCTAACCCTAAGTCTGAAAAATAAAATAAAATAGAAAATAAAATAAAAATTGTTAAGTCTATTATCTTCAACTCTAATATTTATAATGGCTAAGAAATTTAATTATAGACAAGCACAGTGGTCATTGTACTGAGCAGTGTCAGAATTACAAAGAGTAGACTTGGTTTTATTTTATTTTCTCTCACTTCTATTTTCTTTTTGATTTATTATTGATTTATTTTCTTTTTATTTTGCTTTTATTTAGGATTAGGGTTTAACATGATATCACTGTCACAACTGTCACAAACCTGTCACACAAGTCACATGTCACTGTCACACAGTCATGTGATCACAATAGAATATGATAGAAACTTCTGAAATAATGATGTTATATAATATGCTTAGTACATGTTGGCCTTAGGGCTTACATATGGCCCTTTAGGGTAGGCTAACTGCAGTAGTCTAGTGTAGTATATAAGATAGATATATTTATACCAGGAACTCTATTGAGTTCTCTTGTATTAACTCAATACAAGATTCTTATTCTTATTCTTAACTTACTCTAAGGTCTTGAGTTTGTAACAAAAAAGATTTAATTTTATCCTACATTACTATCTAGATAGGTCTATAAAAAACCAGATATGCTGTCTCATTGACTAGACCATAAAGGCTTGAGTAACAATGAAGATATAGTTTTGATTAAGCCAAAGTTTCTAGTAGTATGTACAATGAAAGATGTGATACTCAAAGAAAAGGAATAAAGTCTGCTGATAAATATCCAAAAAGTAATATAGTCTTTGGAATAGTCAGAAATGAATAGATTGCTTCTATTTTGTAGTAATATCTACATCTCTAATATCCTAGACTTAAGATATCACATTGTTGCTCTTTATTACAACTCAAGGATAGCTTGACATGCTGGGCATTAGAAGATATTGGAACTGGTGTTACAGAAACACTAGTGGCCCAAGATATCTAAATATATTGGTTAATATGTTGGTACTTGTGATTTCTGTTTATAGACCAAGCCTATAAGAAGATCTTTTATAACAGGTCAAACTCTGCTACCATAGCCTGTAGTGTTTACCTCTTTAATACCATCACTCCCCACTATAAGAGAACTATCAAGTTCAAAGTCTATCACAAGCTTAGTAAAGTTTTATACTACTATTCAAGTGTCAATCCTAAACTCTATTGCAAACTCTGTGAAGTTTACAATATTTTCTCACTGACTATACAATTGCTCTCTATTACTATCAGATGAGCTATACTAATTCTGGATAAGTACTTTAGATGCTTCTATCATTTTGTTATTATTCTAGCTTGGACTAGCATTGTAAGAAGACCTGTCTCTTTGATCCCAACACTGTCATTCATATTTATGGGGTTTCAGACCTCTGCCCCAACACTGCTGTCAAAACTTATAGTGTTTGTTCTCCAAATTCTGCCACTTCCTGTTGTTACTCATAAAGTTTGTCCTTAACTAACTTCTAAAATCTATCATATATCTGCAGAGTTTCTGATACTTTTCTACTATTCATACAATTATCTTTCTATGCCTCTGGTCATTATTAGATAAGTCCTGCTAATTCTGGATAATATTCTAGATGCTTCTATCATTCTATTATTATTTTAGCTTAGACTGGGATTATCAATCTAAGCTTAAACCACTATTATTCTGTGTGATTGAAATGGATATCTTTGAGTATTTAAAATAGTTGTCACCTTTAGAAAACTCCATTCTGTTCTCTTAGGTTTTCTGAAGGTAAGTCTTGTCTTTATTATAGTCATCAATATCAGCTTAGGTTTTCTGGAGTGAACTCTGTAATTTCACAGACTTTCTTCAGTTGCTCTAATAAGCATCATCATTTTAGCTTGGACTTCTATTGTTTTATATTTCCTAAAGATAAGCCTTATCTTTAGTATAGTTGTCAATATTAGCTTAGATTTCCTGAAGTAAACTCCATAATTCTACAGACTTTCTTTAGTTGCTCTAATAGTAGAATAGAATTTCTCTCTTTAGAACCTCAAAGCATTAACTAGTCTAGTAGTTATAAACTTTATTCTTATATCTTGACCTCTCTCTTTCTCATCTTTCAAATAATGTCTGCTCAGAATGAGCATCTACAGAACTCCATTAGTATTAATGAAGCCCTAAGCTTCTTCTAGCATTATCTAAAAGAGATAGCAGAGTATTAGCATGTCTTAGGAGTATCTACCAACAATATTCTTGTAGGTCTTGTAAGTTAACTTCATAACTTATGGGCTTTAATTCTTAACCCCACCTTTATATCTGCAGATGCTCACTCACTCACTACTATAAGATCTCCTTCTCTGACTAATACTCTCATACCTACAAAACCTTCCTCTCTCCTCTCCTGCTACTTTCAACCTCATGTCTATCCTTTATCAGACTTCAACAGTGACTGACATATAAAATATATCTTTCTTGACATCTACACCCTCTACATTTGATTATTGGTGGACCAGTTTATCTGTAATCAAGACAAAGTCTTTTGGGCTTTCTCTTTTTGAGGGGTTGTTGAGCTATAAAATGATCTGAGAGCCTATTTAGAAAAGGATTCAACATGGGGTATCTTCTCTATTATTACTTGGCTAGAGTTTGAGAAACTCTTCTATGCTCAGTTCTACCTTATTAATATTACTATCAAAGCTATCAACTACCTTAAGAAAACTACATACTGTCAGAAAAGTTATGTAGTAGAGAATTACCTTAATGAGTTCTAAATCCTAGTTGTTATACTGACCCATGAACTATAATAATATGAACTTTCCTGCTTAGTTTGAGGCTGTATGTGAAATAGATCAGATTTTAGAACTCTGAAAGAGGAACTTAGTTGTTTAGGAATTTTATTTATCTATTTTTTTCATTTTTCATTAATTTTTCTAGCTATTTTTCTTTTTTTAGACTTAGCAGAAAGAGCATAATGTGATAGTCACATAGCATAACAGAATATATAACAAGTAGTCATAGTCATAGTCACAAAATCATGTGACTAAGAGAAGGATATAAAAGATTTTAGAATAAATGATGTCATATAACATGGTTATAGTATGTTAGCCTTATGGCAGACATATATACTTTAGAGTAGGTAGAAGTAATATACATACAGACCAAGGTATATAAAGTTGATAGGTTTGTACTGGAAACTCCATTGAGTTCTCTTGTGTTACTTAATACATAAGTTATATTCTTACTCTTACATTTGGGCTTGAATTATAATATTAGAACTCAATTTCCCTTTTCTAGACTGCCCAGCACAAGGCCCTCAACTCTTACTTTCTATATATTTTCTTAATTGAGTAGTATCACCACTCTTTAGTTAAGAAGCTGGCTAGATCCAATGCTTAAGGAAAGAGTAGTTAGTTATTGGAAAATCAATCATGAACAGTGTTGACTAGGCTCAGGCTGGTACCTTGATATACTCATTGTTTAATTGGGCAGTGTTGATTTAGCATACTTGTACTATTTTGAGTAGAAGGCTCATGCTACAAGTTTATTGTAACTCGTCTATGTAGAGTAATAACATTATCTAGTAGGAAAACACTTAAAGTAGAGCATCCCTTCTTAGGGCAAAATTATTTATTATTCAATTAGAGCAGTAGGTAGAAAGTAGTCAGTAGATAGTGTTAGGCAGGGTAAGAAGAGAACTTGTTAGCACCTACCAAGATTTCATCAGAGTCAGAATATGAGTCTGAAAGCAAAGCTAATATAGGCTCTTTTTCTTTACTATTATTACTACTACTAACATCATTACCTATATCACTACCTTACCATATACAACAATGAGTTGGCAAGTACTTGTCAGCCCTACTATAGAGTAGCTGCAGCTTCTTATTCAGTAGCAATTGTGTTACAAATGATAGTACCTTATGTTTTACAAGTATCTACCTTATAGATACCAGACCTCAGACATGTGGCAAGGTTCATTTCATCCTTATGCTTCTCTTTACTGTGTCTTATGTTTGTCTCATTGTACATTAGTCAGTCACATTGGCCTATCCCAAGTAACCATACTGACCTACAGGCATTTTTGAGTTTTACCAACTTTTACTGGAGATTTATCTGTAAATTTTTAGCTATAGTACAACCTCTCTTTGACATCACTAGCAACAGCTTTCTTTGGACATGAAATACCAATCAACAAGAAGCATTTAATATATTAAAGATGATGGTCACCTCTGCACCTATTCTTACCTCCATAAACACCTTTACATTATTCCAGATAGAAGTAAATAGCTCTAACTTTGCAATAGAAGAAGTCCTGCCCCAAGCATCTAAGGAAAATGGTAAGTGGCATCTTATGGCCTTCTTCAGTAAGTTTTTCTCCCCAGTAGAGCACAATAATAAGATATACAACAAGAAAATGCTGACAATAATCCAAGTGCTTGAAAAATAATAGCATTTTTTTAAAAGAAGCAGCAAATCCCATAGAGATCTAAACTTGACAGGATTCAATTTTGTATTGAATCACTGTCTAGGTAAGTCTATGGGTAAGTCAGATACACTATCCCATCAATTAGAAAGAACTCTCATAAAAATAAGAATATAATTCTAATTCAAACAATGTAAGGTCTGATATTGGAAGATAAAAAATGGAGGCTTCTAACAGATATCTGATGGAAAAATTGATTTAGTCAACAAGAGAAACCAGTGGCTAGGGCTGCAAAAGAACTCCAATAGTTATCTACTAGATCTATACATTCTTTAGAGTGGTCAGAGATAGATTAATTGCTTCCACTCCATAGCAAGACCTATGCCCCTGGTAATCTAGAACTCCACAGATGCATCATCTCTTTTCACTATAACTCCAAGATCACTAATCATGAAGAGTAATAGAAAACACTAGAGCTAGTATCTTGGAGTTATTGGTAGCCTTAGATTTTCCAGTATATTAGTGGACTTTGATATAATAATGACTATGGTAAACTTTGTATCAAAGAGAGCTCACTTTATCCTGACTCACATAATAGTCATGATAGCTAGGCTCTTCTTGTATCATGTGTGAAAACTCCATGGCCTTCCTACCTGTGTAGTCTCAGACAGAGGTCTGCAGTTTATTGTATTATAGGAACCCTACTATTTTCTTAAAGTTGATATTGTTTCCTCTATAGCATGGCATCTGTAGTCTGACAGGCAAGCAGAATAGGTAAATCAAGAGCTTGATCAATATCTCTGAGTCTTTTTTAATAAATGGTGGAGTAATTGGTACAACCTTCTACTCTTAACAAAGTTTCAGCACAACAACCATGTATACTCTTCTACATAGCAACTGTAAGGAGATTAATCTTACTTAAGAAGTTATAAGTGCTCAGGAACTCTAGATAATATCTGGGTAAGATATTCTACTGTTACACCACTACTATATATACTATAGTAGGATGGTCCAAGCACATAGTCTGTGTACTTGACCAATCAATATCTACAACTATAATTAACTGAATAACTATAGTACTTCTATAGCAGGCCAGACAACAGGAATCAGGATAAGGTAGAAGTAGTTACAAGTTTATTAGAAGCTAGTCTAAGTAATGATTAGCCTAGGGGTGCAACTAGGCCTCTATAAAGTGGATCTGAACTTATAGTATTGTCAATATCCTCTAACAGTAACCTCTATTCCTTCTTATTACTGAACATCTACCACAAATGTGGTTTAAGCCATATCAATTGGGGTCAAAGCTGAAAAATATCTCAAATTTTATAGGTAAGATGAAATCTGCTCTGAAAGAAGCAAAGTCTACTATTTAGAAATCTTGTAGTAACATAATGAGATACTGTAACCAATAGCATATCCCTAATTCAGGGTTCAAGCCTAGTGACAAGGTGTGATGGAAAAGCAAGTAGGACCTATGTTATATTACCTAAAGCTATCTCCTATACTATGGATATTATACCTAGTGTTCCATGTAGTCAAGCTCAGTACTACCCTAAAGATCTAATATCTGAACAATATTTATGCTTCCTATTGGGTCCTTTTATGCTTCCTATTGGGTCTTATTATCATCAACAGAGAAGAGGAATAGGAAGTTGAGAAAAATCTTGGACAGTTACTAGTATTATAGAAAATACTAATATCTGATTAAGTAGAAAGGTGTCAGCCTGGAAGTCAACTTCTGGGAGAATGCTTTGTAAGTGTTTGCACTGGAAAGAGTAGTGGAGTTTTATTATCTCAAAACAAGAGGAAATAGTTAAAATTTGATGCTCTGAAAGTCCATTACACAGATGAACTATGAGGCTTCAGATTAAGTTGTAGCAATCTAGAAGAGGGAGTAGATGTAAGGAGACAGCAAACTCTGTACAAAACTTCAATTTCCATTACCAAGCTCTCAGAGCTTGCTGCTCTAATGTTCCAGTATTCACTGTCCTATACCAACTATTATTATCAGATAAGTCTATTATTTTTAGATAATGTTCCAGATATTTTCATGAGTATTCCTGACTATCTGAGCATCATCATTCCTTGCTTGAGTCAGTGTTAGAGGCAAATCACACTTGCTGGATTATTCACAATATCATAAAAGAAAGAGAGATGTTATGAGATGCTTTGGACACTAACAATTTTTATTTTATTTTATATTGATTTTGTTTTGTTTTCTTTTTATTTTGGATGATGAAGAGGCATGTGACACAGTCATATGACAGGTCACATGATGTGACATCATAGGCCTAGAATGTGGTGGAAGGATCTAGAAAGATGATATCAGAGCACATGTATACAACATAGTAGCCTTGAGTAGGGAATGAGGTGAACATGAGGTTATAGCATGGACATAAGGGCAGGCATAATTATTAGTAGCACAGACCATATGTACTTTGTATATATAGGACTCTAATTTAGCAGAGACTCCTTGTTGAGTTCTCTTGTGAACTTCCCACTTGATATCCCTATTAAGAGATTTACTGCTTGTGTAGTCATTGGTCTTTGTGACTAGTGGTTGCCACAACAGGAGACTTAGTAAGTTGAGTGATAGGAAAAGGCCAAAAGTGAATATTACATGGATAAGACAACCTTGGCTTCAATAGATAACATTGTGTCTAGCTTATACATTATATAGTCATAATTTTCAGATAAGAGGAAGTTTGGACAGAAGAGCATGAGTATAGCACAGTTCAAGTTGATTATCAGACTAGAGAATAATATATTATAACTACATTCTTAAATATAGAAATGAAAATCTAATAATAATTACTCTGCATATACCCTAGGTAGTTAGTTACCTCAGTGATTGACATTCAAACTCCATGGGTTAATGAAGTATACAGGGTCAGAGTCTTTGGTTCTCAGATTAATAGCAGTTAGGATTAGAGTATTATCTGATTTGAAGATATGGATGTTGAAGGTATGTAACAGTCAGTCTTATTCTACCAGATTAGAATGTATTCATTAGGATTTAGGATAGCTGTTACCTTTAGAAGACCTTATTATATTCTCTTATGTTTCTCCTGGAGATAAATTAAGCACTATGTAATATCTCAGCTAATAGACTTAGGATTTCTCTGGAACTTGAAGTATAAACTCCATGTCTCTACTACAAACACCTTATCAGCCTCTTTTTCTATGAGCAAATTCAGAGAAGCCATTGCTAAATACAACAATAATTCAACTCCTTATCTAGATCATATCTCATAGAGTATCTAAAATATTGTCTCATAGGACAGTTGTTTAAGGAATATTGTCAATATCACCAATACTTATATCAGTCTTAGATACTGGTCCAAAAAGTTGACTTTGATAATGATTCCTAAAACAAAAAAGTTATTTACAACATTTCCAAATTGTTTTGCCCCATTATGCTTCTCAACACTCTTAGAACTGTTATAATCAATCTCTCATGTTTTTAACACAACTAGTTCATAGACTACAGATATTGGGATTACTTTGTTATGACTCAATGATCAGCTCCACCACATGTTGTCTCAGTCAGCACCTCATGTAGTAGGCAAGACTTTCTTATGCTTTCCTCATATACTATGACTCATTTGCCTTACCAATAACATATAGTCTTTAGGTATATATAATTGTAGATACACCCTTGTATTCTTACACTTTACCAATTGACTTAATCCCTTACTCTTACTCAAGTCTTTGCCTATGTTGCAACCTGAGCCAAGTCTAAGGTTATAACATTTAATAAAGCATTGTCAGGCTCACCTTACAAAAGGAGAGTGCATAGTGGTTAGACCACTAGAATGTTTATAATTTTAGACTATCAGAAATACAAATAGTATTTGTGGCACAGTCCACAGATAGCAGGATGGATTAATATCAAGGAAATAGTATAGAGGCATTATCAGAATGATTGGGATCATTGAAGATCACTAAAGAAGATGCCTCAGAAGAAATGACAGAATACACAACCAAAATGTTAGTAGCACTAGTATCAGCAACAGTACAGAATAAACAGACAGTTATGCTAAAGAGTATGGTTCTAGATCTAGGATGGTTCAATAGAGACAGGACAAAATTTGAAGACTGGTAGAGAGGAATCAGATTATTCCTCAAGAACAACAGAGTAACAGGAACAGATGACAGAATAACTGCAATCTTAGCCCAACTTAGAGAGGTGTAGCTGGCATTTATGCCTAGAAGAAGCTAGATCAGCTTGAAGAAGAAATAGATATCTAGGATTGGAATGAGTTTGTTAGAGAACTCAAGACAACTTTCAGTGATAAGAGTAGGACAACAGATACCAAATGAAAAATTGAAATATTCAGATAGGGCAAGAAGTACATTGCCAATTTCATAATCAAATTTGAAACATTAGCCATGAAGGCTGAAACAGATGACCTACATACCATATTCCTATTAAACAAGAACATCTGGATGAACATTTTAAAGACAATATTAGAATATTTACCAATGGCAGCAACAGAGATACTTAGAGAGTGGAAAGTGGCAATTATCTCAGTAGGACAAGAATACAAATCTACAGAAAACCAACAAGACTATAGAACTAGAACTAAAATGACATATAGAGAAAGAGGTGTATTCATAGATATTGGAAAGACCAAAGACAATTTCAACAAAGATAGGAAACCCAGATGCTTCAATTGCAATGTATATGGATATATAGCAAAGGATTGTAGAAAGCTGAAAAAGGAACAAGATATAAGGAAGTGTTATAAATGTGACAAGATAAGGTACATTGCTAAATATTGCAGGTCACAACAGAAAATGAAGAATAGGAGTATTTAAGAAGAATCTGATAAAGAAAGTGATAACAAGCAGGAGAGTTTTGTTGGAGGTTTGGAATAGGTACAATATAATGAACCTTTGTATATAATAATACCTAAAATTGATATATTATTCCAAATCAATAAACAACAAAGAAAGTGAATTAAATGTGCAAACCAATATCAAAACAAAAGATGGAAAGAAACTACAGTTACAGACACTAGTAGATTTAGAGTGCACATATACTGGAATCAACAAACAACTAGTAAAGGAAGAAAAAATCAAGATAGAACCAATAGACAGATCATTCAAGGTTTTCAATGCAGATAGAATCAAGAATGGAGAAGTTACATGATATGCACTACTAGAAGTCAAGATAAATGAATATAAAGAAAACATTGATATAGCAGTCATGGATTTAAACAGCATGGAAATGTTCTTAGAATATAACAGGTTGGTCAAACACAATCCAGAAATAAATTGGAACACAGAAAATATATGGTTTATAAGATATCCAAAAACATATAGGATACAACATCAGAATATATTGTCCAAAACTAGGAGAATATAGCCAATGGATAACCAGGACAAAGGAAATCAAGAAATAGGAAAGGGACCAGATCTAACAAACCCAGAGGACTTTCCAGATTACATTCAACCATTCACTCACTTGTTTAACAAGAAGAAATTCAAGAAATTACCAGAAAGAAGAGAATGAGACTATGAAATCAACTTAACAGAAAATGCACTGAAGGAATTAAATGCAAAGGCCTATGCCATGACCATTAAAGAAGAAGAAGCATTAAATAAATGGTTATACAAATAGTTACAAACAGGATTAATTGTGAAATCAAGTTCAAGGTATGTAGCACCATATTTCTATATTCCAAAAAAGAACAGATCATTATGATTGGTACAGGATTACTGAAAGTTGAACCAACATATAATAAAGGACAAGACTCTACTACCCTTAATTGGAAGTAATTGACAAACTTAAGACTTTAACAAGTTAGATCTCATCTGAGAATATAATAATGTATAGATTAAAGAGGGCAATAAATGGAAAGTGGCATTCTTGACAAACAAAGGACTATTTAAACACAAAGTGATGTATTTTGGATTATATAACTTGCCAGAAACATTTCAAAGGATGATGAACAATATATTTCAGGAGCTACTATATGAAGAAGTACTGGCAAACTGCATGGATAACTTTATGATACCTACCAAAACAAAGAAGGAACTGGAAGAAAGGACAATATATTTTTTAAAGGTAGTAGAGAAATATAATCTCTGTTTCAAACAGTCAAAGTACAATTTTGATGCTAAGGAAATTCCCATCCTAGGAGTAGTAGTTAGACAAGGAGAGGTTCAAATGTAAAACAACAAGATCAAAGCAGAAAAAGAATGGAAAACCCCTACTAAGATAAAAAAAGTAGAAAGCTTCTTAGGATTTGTAAATTTCTACTGATACTTTATTAAGAACTTCAGCTACACAGCAAAATCTCTTAATGAGCTCAAAGAGAAAAAGGAATGGAAATAGGAAGAGAAATATCAGAAGACATTCAAGGAACTCAAGGATAAAATCACAAGTCAACCAGTACTTACCCTACTAAAGAAGGAAGAAAATTTCAGAGTAGAAATAAATACATCAGAATACACAATTGGAGGAGTCTTATCCCAAGAATAGGAGGGAAAATGGAAGCCTATCACATTCCTATCAAGAACAATGTAACCAGCCAAAAGAAATTATGAGATCTACAACAAGGAATTACTAGCAATAGTAGAAGCTTTGATATAATAGAGACAATATCTACTAGACACTACAGAAAAATTTGAAGTCTGGATGTATCACAAAAACCTCAAGTATTTTCAAGAACCACACAAGTTAAATGGACAACAGATAAGATGGTATTTGAAGTTATAAGACTATGACTTCATACTACAATATATTCTGGGAAAGACAAACACAAAAGTAGATGTACTGTCAAGAAAAAACCAAGTGGATATGAAAGAGGACAACAAAGACGTCAAATTGCTCAAAGACAAGTTATGGACAAGAACCACAGAAGCAGAGGTGGTTGTAATCCAAAGAAATCAAGTAGTAGAAGAAACTACACTATTGGAAGAAATCAGGAGAAACCAAATGAGAGAACAGAAAGTCCAAAAGAAATTGGAAAAGGACAAAGACCAGGCATGGGAAGACAACTGAATAGTCTACATGGATGGGAAGATCTATGTTCCAAATAATTTAAAAATATGAGAACAAATCCTATAGAAAAATCACAAACCAGTGGATGTGGAACATCCAGAACAACAAAGAATGCTTGAATTGATTAAAAGAAACTATTGGTGGCTAGGAATTAAGAATAATATCAAGAAATATGTTCAAGAATGTATCAAATACCAGCAGAACAAAGTACAGCACATGAAAAAAGTAGGAGAACTCCATCTACTGGAAACACTAGAAGGACCTTGGCAGGAAATCAGGATCAACATCATAGGACCTTTACCAAAGTCAAATGGACTAGATACAATAGTGGTCATAGTAGATCAGTTTACAAAGATGATTAGGCTCAAAGTGACAACAACAGCAGTATTATTGGAGGATATTGCCAAAATCTATAGGGACAAAATCTGAAAACTACATATTGGGAACCAAATGAACATTATCTATAGAATACCACCCTCAAACAAATGGTCAAACAGAATGAATCAACTAGAAGGTCAAAGCATTTTTACAACATTACATAAATTACCAGCAAGATGATTGGACAGAATGGTTATTAGCAGCAGAATTCCAGTACAATGACAAGAGACACGTAGCTATAGGATATACTTCATTTGAACTTAATTTTGGAAGACATTTATAGAAGAAGAACCTGATTATAAAGACAGAGTTACTAAAATTGGAAGACTTTCTTGAAGGACTACAAGGAAGCTGGGAGGTAACAAAGAAGTTGATGGAAATAGCAAAAGAAACTATAAAAACATTCATTTGAACAGACCCTCAAAGAAGTCAGACAAGAAAAAATATGGACCTCTTAGGGTTTCAAAGGACATTGGTTAAGAAGTGTTTCAACTAGAGCTTCTAGAAGGATGGATGATACATAACATGTTCAATGAAGACTTGCTGACACAATGCAAGAAACCACATTTCAAGGGATAACATATAGAACCAGCACTATCACCAGACATTGTCAATGAAAAGGAAGAGTATGAAGTGGAAGAAGTTAGGAATTACAGAAAATGAGGACACAGCATACAATTTTTAGTTCATTGGAAGGGATATAGCAACAAGCATAACTAATTGATATCTGAAATAGGGTTACCACATGCAAAGAAAGCAATTCAAGACTATTGGACAAGAGTTTCAAGTCAAAATGGCTCAACAATTCTTTACTGTACCTACTTCTCCTAATCCATACATCTCTCACACAGTTAATAACATGGATCTCATCATCACCTTAAGCAATGAAAGAAAGGACTAGACAAAGAAGTACCACAAAATCATCAGAGAATTGGAGACAATGGCTGACATTCAACTTCAACTGCAAAATATAATCTTATTAGTTGAAGTAGCAAACACTCAACTAGCAGAAATCAAAACTACCATTCTTTAAGCAAGTGACACATATAAAATGCAAACTGCTAGGAACAGACTAGCCACTGAACCAGTTACACTAAAAATGCACAATGTCAAGCTTAGCTTTGATATCTAGCTGGTACTATATATGTACTTTATACTGTACTCCTGATAGTATCCCCCTTTCAAGGCATGTGGTCCCCATATGGAAGTTATATGAATAGCTGTACCCAAGAGTTATGCCACATGTCGTGGTCTCAGAGCCTTGACAATCTTATGGAGTTTCTAAAGGACCTAGTAAACTCTGCTTCACAGAGTGTCCAGTCTAATGGAGATGTGCAACTAAGCAACTGGTACCATTCCTAGTGACACTTCTGGCCATGTCACACTTCCATGATAACAACTATCCATTTAAAGAGAATGATTTTACTGGAAGTCAAACCACCAACTGCTTGGAAGCTTGATATTATGTTGAGAACAGACTAGCTACTGAATCAGTTATGCTAAAAGTATGCAATGTCAAGCTTAGCTTTGACATCTAGCTAGTACTATATATATACATCATACTGTACTCCTGACACAAACTGGTGAAGACATATTCAGTATATCAGGAGAACTATGAGATATTATCCAAGGAAATATAGAGAAACAAGCACACCACATCCAAGTATTGCTAGTTGATGAACTGGAAAGATGTAGAGGCAAAGGAAATGAATGAGTAGAAGCACATATCAAAGAAATCCAAGAAGAATTACCTCAAGAAATATATCAGCTAATGGATATCAATAAAGGAAAACAGAAAGAAGACATTGTTCAATATGAAGAAGTGTTTTTATACAGACCCTACAGCATATCTTCAGAAGAAAGTCAACTAAAGATGCCAGAATCAATATTTATACAAGAAGAGATCAATAATCTGAAAAAGGTCTTGAAGATATTACAATCACCAGTGAAAACAATACTATTCCATTCACCACCTCACTACAAAACTCTTCAATGAAATGGTGAACAAAATGAACAATACTGGAAAGAAATTGCTGTGGAATTTATCAAACAAAAGAATAACACTAATATGAGCAGAAGAAGATTTCCAATTGAAATGTTTACACAAGGACCACCATATAAACCCTTCTTTATTGCATTAACTTTATGAGGAGAAATCATTATTGGACCAACAAAGAAATTGGTTGTATCATATGTAGTTGGAGACTTAGCATTTCTAGATTAGAGTTTATGGGGACATGAATGTTAAAATGGGGGTATTGTTATAATCAATCCCTCATGTCTTTAACATGGCTAGTTCATGGACTACAGATGTTGGGATTACTTTGTTATGACTCAATGATCAGCTCCACCACATGTTATCTCAGTTAACACCTTATGTAGTAGACAAGACTTTCTTATGCTTTCCTCATATACTATGACTCATTTGCCTTACTAATAACATATAGTCTTTAGGTATATATAATTGTAGATACACCCTTGTATTCTTACACTTTACCAATTGACTTAATCCCTTACTCTTACTTAAGTCTTTGTCTAAGTTGCAACCTGAGCTAAGCCTGAGATTATAATACTAGCCTTGCAGAGATGCTTGAGTATTTCCTTAACATACTGGTGATGTTCAGATATGTTATTTGAGTAGATAATTATATCATCCAGATAGATCACAACATAGACATCCAAAAGATTGGAGAAGAGGTTGTTCATGAATTGCTAAAAGGCTACAGGAGTATTGGTAAGACCAAAGGGCATTACAGACCACTTGAATGATCTATAATGTGTCCTAAAAGCAGTCTTCCATTTATCACCATTGGCAATGCAAACCAAGTGGTAAGCATAGTGAAGATCTATCTTTGTATATACTCGAGCTTTGTAAGGTAAGTTCAGTAGATCAGAGATGAGCAGAAGTGGATAGCAATTCTTTTTTGAGATATAGTTAAGACTGCAAAAGTTGATGCAGAAGTGTAGTGAACCATCTTTCTTCTTAATGAATAAGACTGGCATATCATGCAGAGAAAAGGTTAGTTGAATGAAACCCATATTAAGGTTTTTCTTAATGAATTCCTTGAGAGCTTCTTGTTCAGATGCTGGAAGAGAGTATATAGAGCCAACTGGAGGTTGAGCACCTTCTTCCAGATTGATTTGGAGATTATAAGAATGATGAGGAGCAAGGATCTCAGTCTTTGTTTTGCTAAAAACATCAGCAAATTCATAATACTTAGATAGAATATTGGAAAGATCAGGAGCCTCTGCAAGTTTTGCAGAGTTGGCCTGAATGTCTGAAAAGTAAAGACAGAGTTAAAAATTGCTAGAGCTTGGAAGTTTTGATGCATGCAAGAATGCTGCAGCACCAATGATAGCAATATTAGGTTGCTCAGAGGTAGACATGGAAATCTTAGATGTAGATATGGAAACTGCTGAGTCTAATGGTTACAGAGGGATATTAGGAGATAACAGAGATGCCAATAGTGTGTTGGCTACAACATGAAAGAGAGCAAGATTTTCCCACAAAGATGGATGGAAGTTTATTAACATATTTACCTAGTCAATTAGTAGATTGTGTTGGGTGAGCGTTGGGTGAGCCAGTTGTATCCAAGAACCAAAAAGCAGGAAGAATCAAGTGGAGTAACATAGAAGTCTAAAGTTATACAATTACTGGTGGGGAAAATTATAGACAAGTTAGCAATTTTGGAAATGGTGTTGTTTGATGGTTCATCAAACAAGCAGAGAGCAACTGGAGAGGTTGTAGATGTCTTCAAGTGGTAAGTATCCACAAATTTTGAGTCTACAAAGCAATAAGTAGATCTAGAGTTAACAAGAGCTTGAAATAGGATTTTATTAAGATGATTCTGATCAAGGATCAAGAGAAAAGTAAGGGAAATAAAAAGGGAATACATATCAGAAAGAGCAGATGTGTTAAGTCAGATAGGACTTGTTGCTATATAAGGAAATTCAATGTGGCTCTTAGTCTATGTAAAGTTTTAGGTGTTACTTTTTATTTTTCTGAGAATTTCTTGGAAGTAGCTACTGGAGGATTAGCAGTTGCTGAAGTACCACAGCCTTTAGGAGTGACCATTGTTACAAACTAAAGACCTTAGGGTTGGTCAATAGAAAGAACCTTATATTGGGTTAACACAAGAGAACTCGATAGAGAGCTCTGTACAGAATAGTCTACCTTATATACCTAGGACCCATAGTCCGTGCTAGCTATTTCTAACCTACCCTAAACAGCCATGTGTATACCATAAGGTCAACATGTGTTCAACATGTTGTATGACATCATCCTTCCAGAACCTTCTACATCCTTCTGTATATTATG
>Ga0157364_1001176_pt1 | contig 21472 bp, 6 predicted proteins | sample AttsexASBM2_FD_111476 | JGI IMG/M metagenome (GOLD analysis project Ga0157364, IMG submission 111476) | Fungus gardens microbial communities from leaf cutter ant in Ribeirão Preto, State of São Paulo, Brazil - Atta sexdens ASBM2 | ecosystem: Host-associated > Fungi > Mycelium > Unclassified ...
CTTGAGCAAGACTCGTATCAAAATCAAGAAGAATTGGCACGATCATTGGGAGTGACTCAACAAGCCATTTCAAAACGCCTCAAAGCCATGGGAATGATTCAGAAGCAAGGAAATTGGGTGCCACACGAATTGAAGCCGAGAGATGTTGAACGGCGTTTGTTTGCTTGTGAACAGCTGCTTGAAAGGCAAAGACGGAAGGGATTTCTGCATTGTGACTGGGGACGAAAAATGAGTTCATTACGATAATCCCAAGCGCAGAAAATTATGGGGAGTTCCCGGCCATGCTTCCACGTCGACGGCCAAACCGAATATTCACGGCTCCAAGGTCATACTCTGTATTTGGTGGGATCAGCTCGGCGTAGTGTATTATGAACTGTTAAAACCGACTGAAACAACATCAATGTGAACAGGCGATCGGTATCAAACGCAATTGATGCGTTTGAGCCGATCATTGAAAGACAAACGGCCGCAATACAACGAGAGACACGATAAAATGATTTTGCAGCATGACAATGCTCGACCCCATGTTGCGAAAGTGGTCAAGACTTGGAAACGTTGAAATGAGAAGTCCTACCCCACCCGCCGTATTCTCCAAACGTTGCTCCCTCTGACTATCACTTGTTTCGATCAATGGCACACGGCCTGACTGATTAGCACTTCCAGTCTTATGAAGAAAAAATTGATCGATTCGTGGATAGCCTCAAAAGATGACCAGTTTTTTCGATGCGGGATTCGTACGCCACCCGAAAGATGGGAGAAAGTAGTGACCAGCGATGGACAATACTTTGAATCATAAATGTATAACCAGTTTTTTACAATAAAGCCTTGAATTTCGGAAAAAAAACGGCGGAAGCAAAGTTGTACATCTATATATGAAATTATAAGCTTTATTTAACATTCAACAAAATACTACATCCAAAAAATGTATGGTTAACTATCCTGTAATTCCATCATCTTTTCTCTAAACGATAATCGATTGTTAATGCATAATTCATAATATTTTGATAATATTAAATTTTTGTTAAATGTTTTTTTTTAATTTCGATAATGTGTTACTATTATTTTAAAAATTTCAGTGAAGTGATATCAAATGTATATAGAATAGGTATATACTATTAAAAAAATAACAAAAATAAAACTATATTTTTTTTGCAGGTTACAAAACTATGACCATTTTATTCTAAATAATAAACTAAATTTGATTCAAATATAATACATTTTCTAAAATTGTTTAACTTCATTATTTTAATTTAGTAAATATGCACTCACGATATAAATCATAAAGAAAAACAGCCTTTTGTAGCCGCGCATCGAGATATTATTGAGCAATGTTAATTAATTATCGCATATAATAATTCATCATAAAACAATTAAAAATTCATAGATTTCGACCTATAGTTGGGGTCTTTCTCAATAAAACATCAATATATACTATAATGAAGTTGAACAAAATAATTAAAGAATTGTAGTTTATATTGAAGAGATGGCAGAGTTGTAATTTTATATATACCTGACGCGAATTATAAATATTTTTGCTCAAAGAATCCAGTCATCTTGCCACGTGCATATGAAGTATCTAAAATACATAAAAACGAATGCTCATTATGAATTATCGTATCTTCCATAGATAATCCTCTCCACGATCTTGCCATATTCTTACATAAAATACTCAACAAGTTAGGTGAAATTCGCTTCGTCTGAAAAGTCGAGTGCCCTTGACGAGGGGGGAAGGAGAAGGGAGGGGGGGGGGAGTGGAGTGAAACTCGTTTTGCAAGGAAAGTTGTAAAATATATTTTAAATAAAATTTCTGTTTTACATAGTAGAAAAGACATATCATTTCTTAAAACTCTTTTATTAATAGCTTTTTAATGAACGCCGGCTGAAACTTGTTGAAGGTTACTTAAAATCATGATCTTAACAACATACATCAAAGTCAAAGTCATTGGAACTGGGTTCCCTATAATACACAATTATCAAAATTTCGAAATTGAGATCTTTATTATTTCTTAGTCCAATATAACGCTCCAGAACTGTCACGTCGTGATAACATTTGCTTCATATAAAAACTATGCAATCTGTATTAACAAAATTATAGTCCACAGACTAGTTTGCATAAAGAAATAGCGTGGAATTCTTAAAATTGGACTCAATGTTAGACGTCTAATTAAAACGTAATTATAGGAAAATTTATGCGTGAGTGATGTGTTAATGTAAATATTGTCTGTATGTAAGTGTTTACAATATGATTAATCGTCTTTAGGATTTCCTTAAAGATAAACTTTCTTTGTCACATACTAACATCATATAAAATTGATTGCAAGAATTGTGATGCTTCATAGTCAAACTGATAGTATTAAAGTCAAGACTAAATGAACACATGAGAGAAATCATATAAATTAGAATACTACTCGATACTCTGTGATCACTGAGCATATAAGACTGAATTTAAGACATGAGTTCGATTGGAAAAATATAAAAATTTTTGATAAAGAACAAAATTAAAAAAAAGACTTTTATCAGAAATTATATTTATGAAAACAGAATGACACTGAATTGTTGAACCCGTTCTATTCAACTTTATTTTCATGGCTTGGCGCTTTCACCTCTTCCTTATTATATTTATTTATTTAATATGTTCGTGTCTAATTGTTGTTGTAAGGTCTTCACTCTCAGGAAGATCTCTGGCATGCGTCATCATCTCGTTCCTCGACGGAAACTGTGGCATCTGAAAGACCATATGTTTTTCAGCAGGACGGTGAACCGGCTCATACGAGTCATTCAAAATTCTCTCAGACAACGTCGATATGTTTTAGTCCAAGGAATTCTGGCTTCCCAACAGCCCAGATTTAAATCCCTTGGATTACTACATATGGGGCGTAGTTGAAAGGATTACAAACAAGTCTCGGCATCCCAATGTGACATCATTAAGAACCGCTATTGAGGCAGCATTCGTCGGTATGGACAACGCTACATTATACGTGCGAACGCTTCAGACCAAGAATAGAGGCCGTTATTTAAGTTAATAGGGGATATATCGAATAATTGTGCTCTAGGGATTATGTGCCAAATGCCATGTAAAGAGATTTTTTGTAATATTTAATTTTTCATTAAAAATATTTTGTTTAAAGAAATTATTTGATTTGTCTGGATTTTGGTGACGCATCCTGCATAGAGGAAAGCCTCTTATTATGAGATAGACATCTAATATGAGATAATGGCGTTTCCGCTAAACTAATATCTATTAGTTTCACTATAAATTTATTGTTCATAGATTGAAAACTATTTAGAAAATTCATTATTAGATCGTGCCTGTGATCGTTGCAAAAAAGATTTTAGAATTTGGATATCTTGAAGTTTCGTTAAGATGAGCTTTTAAATCTTGTTTATTATTTAATAAGTAAATATTTGGCAATAAATTCTTCATGTAGTAACAGAGTAAGATCGTATTAATAAAATACGTGATATGTTGAATTGCTTAATTACAGAAGTTAGATTTGATGATCGTAAAACCGTAAGGTGAAAATCGTAATATGAGATATCCAGCATATTTCCCAGCATATTATTTATCCCAGCATATTATTTATAATATGATATATGATATTGATTCAAATATGATATAAATAATCTATGCTCCTATATCACAGTGAAAATTGTAACTGAAGTATAAATATTATTGTTATTAAAAGGACAATCAAAATAAACATTGAATGCCTGTTTCTACAATGCTTGGTTCCAACTGAATCTGAAGACGAGTCAGCTAGGTACAATGCATTACATACTCATTTTGCATGTGTATTGGCTGTGTTTATTTGTATTTTAGAAACATTAAATAAAGTTTTTTAATTGCAATACTTTGCGTTTTAACATCGATTTCTTGGGATATCTCCTATTAGGAGCACAATTTTTTGACTTTGCGATTTGCTCACTATTTACATTTCTTTAATTTATAAAAAAAATAAAATTTGAATTAAAATTTACATAACATTATCTTAAAGCTTATTAAATTCCATTCAAAATGACCTATTATTATTTTTTTTAATTCTGCCCATATATTTCTAGTATTTACCCCAAATAAACTCGGTATCTCATAATAGAGGCTTTTCCTCTATTAATATATAATTGATCGTTTCATTAAGAGGGAACTCAAATTGTGGGTCAAAACGTATAAATTTAATAAATTATTTTAAGACGAATTGTATATGTGATAATTAATTAACATTGCTTAATAATATCTTGATGCACGGCTTCAAAAGGCTATTTTTCTTTATGATTCATTATTTTAATAAAATTAACGATATATTGAATAGAAGCAGTGGCGACCTGTAAAAATGATTAAAAATAATTCAAATTGGACATTAATGGACATAATTCGACATTATGAATTTAACAACAATATTTTCAGAAAGAGGAAAAACTCCTTATAAATATTTTAGATGAAATTGAGGAATCTCTTAATTTGGTTAATAGTATGAGAATGTATCGCTTGTTTCTTGATAAACATGCAAATCTTAATTTGTAATCGAATATGCGATGCCAGTTATACACGAATGCATCTAAATATACGCTGGTGGCGTTGTCCCGGCGATTTCCAGCTCAGAAGTTTTCAATGCTCCACAATCGAAGAGATGTTGTTCGGTCAGCAGGCATGTATTAATTAAAGTACCTTTAGAACTATCGCTCTAGCCGCTCTACTCAGGATCATGTATAACACACGCCGTACATAGTGCGCTAAATGATCAGAGATAACGACCATCGTCGATAGATGTTCTCTCATAAGAGGAAGACATTTCGCGTCGTGTTCCATTATTTCTGAATATCTGAATTGATTGCCTCTTGCCAGACTATTCTAAATATCTATTTTATAAGTAAGAATCTAAATTTTATTTCTCTTTCACTAAAAAAAAGGTTATATTTTTAATATCCGTGATTCCTACGAGAAAAAGAAAAGAAATACGATAAATTCAAAGAAGATGCTATATTAAAGTTGAATAAAATTTATTTTCTGTAGAATTGTGTTATCTAATTCATTGCAAATATCATGTTTTATTCTTAATTCAATTTTTCATAATTAACTTTTTGAGTTTTGTTAATTACAATCATACATATTTTAAAATTGCAACGAAGAAAATGGAAAAAAATGGAAAAAATGTATATAAATATATTAGGTTGTTCAAAAAGTTCTGTAGTATATTATTAGCTCAAAATTATACACAGAATATATTCGTTATAAAATTTTCGACTATTTGACGTGAAAGTTTAAAGTTTTCCCTAAAATTTCATTTTTAAAAAATGTTCCTATGATTTTTTGTCAAGTTACACGTTGTTAATTAGACGTTTTTTTTAAAAGAGCATTCTGATTTTGATCATAACTCCATTAAAAATCATCGTATAGGGATTAAAAAATTAAATTCTTGAAACTGAAACTTTGCTCTATCAAATGGTATAATTGCTATTAAAAATGTGTAGAATGTATATAAATTTGAACTAAAAATGTGGCATTATGGTCCTTTATAATCATTGCGATTAGAGGAAAAGTAATATCATATTTTTAGCTCAATTGTATATATTATATACATTTGTATAACAATATATACATTGTATAACAATACATGTATATGTATACATATTATGTATACATATTATGTATACATATGTATATTATGTATACATGTATATGTATACATAATATGTATAACAATATATTTTATTTAAAAAAAAACTGTCAATTACTACTCAAACAATGGATGCTTTCCAGCAAGAATTTAATAATGAAAAACAGTAATTACTTATTTTAAGTATTACAAGCATTGCTGTTCTGTATTTTTATATTCCAAATGATGAGTATTAGATTTCTGTAAAGATTACTAATGTAATTAATTATAATAATATTATTATCTGTAATATTATTAATAATAACAATATTAATAATAATAATAAAATTATATTTACAGTTCTATGTATAAAAAAATCTAAAATAATTATGTTTTTTCAACTATATGGGGTGTTCTAAAAAGGGACATCTAAATATCTCGGAAAATATCAATTTTACAGAAAAGTTTCAAACAAAAATAGATTAAAAAGATTTATTTACTCATCTTATCAGTTTGACCTTGAGTGGTGTCACCAAGATCAAATCAAGATTATATTGATTTTAATAGAACATCCTACCATTTTTTATTCCAGAATCTAACAGTTGCCGTCGAGTTTTCCTAAACACTACAAAAAAATTTTCTTTCATTAAATAATTTTTGAATTATAATGCTTGAAAATTACAGTACCGCTGACATTAACATTACCCAACGTGTCCAACCGACGACTAAAACCTCTTGAATGCTGTTCAGAATCCTATCCTTATATTCTGAATAACATTTGTTAAGATCAATGCTCTTGATCTTGACAAGTGTTATTAAGGCCACGATTTCGAACAATATTTAAAAGAGCCGTCAGTAGACACCTTTGATAGTACTAATGCCGACAATACTGTAATTTTCAAGCATCATAACTCAAAAAATACTTAATGAAAAAATATTTTCTTGTAGCTCTTCTTATAGCTTTTGGAAAGCTCGACATCAGTTATTAGATTCTGAAATGAAAAGTGTTCCATTAAAAAAAATCGATGTGACCTTGATCTGACCTTGGCGACACTATCTAAGATCGAACTGATAAGATCAATAAATAGATCTGAACTCTACAATTTTTATCTGAAACACTTTTCTGTGAAACTTATACTTTCCTTATATTTTCCGAGGGATTCAGGTACGTGACCTTTTTGGAACATCGTATATTCTTCGTACATAGAATTTGAATATAAATATTATTATTATTTGAATATTATTACATTATAGTAATATATTAAAGTAATAATATAACAATATAATATATAGTAACAAAAATAATAACTAACAAAAATGGAGCTCCAAACTCAAAACTGATAACAATATACAATATACAACTAACAATCTGAGTTTTTCATATTTATCCCAACTTGCCAGAATATAAGTGTATCCAATTTTATTAGGATGTACTGGATATCCGAAAAATATCCGGTATCCGGTATTATCCGGCACATTTATATTATTCGACCAGATAATCGGATATCATTATCCAAGAATATCCGATTGAAATTTTATATTGTTAAATTTTTTTGTATTCTACAAATGTTTTATAAATAAGTATGCATATATTTATAATGCTGTAATATTTTATATATTGTTGCAAAATTACAATTCTTTTCTCTATAGATTTTTTTCTTAGAAGATATTTTCACGGAATCCAGTCGGATATCCGGAAAATATTGGATATCCTACTTGAAGAAATTGCCTTCTCGGATATCCGATCGAATACCGGATATCCGATGTTCTATCTGGATATCCGATATCCGGTATTCGCTACACTGTTAAATCTATAGTGTCAAATTTAATCTAACGTGAGTCGCCACTGTTTTCTACTAAAATATTATTATTTTATACTAAAACAATGGTTATATTTAACATTATACAGTGTCAATTTAGCACGATATAGTGAAAAATTGACACAATATAGTGTCAAATTTAATTATCGTTTTGATAAAAAATAACGATATATTTAGTAGGAGCAGTGGCGACTCACGTTAGGTTAAATTTGACATTGTAGTATAGATTTAACAGTGTAATTTTACGATTGGATGCATCCCTAAATTTTACCTTAGTTAAAATTAGGACAAAAAGTTAAAAATATTTATTTACTTACTTATCTATAAATCTTAACGAGCTAACTTTTTCAAAAAGATTTAAAATCTCTTTTTCACATATCTCTTTTTCAAAAAGATATGTAAATAAATAAATATTTTTTATTTTTAATACATTTCATAATTTTTTACATGTTTATATATGTAATAATTAACGTTTTTACATATTTAATAATTTCCATTTGCAGTTTACTTTTGAATGTAATCGTAGTTTAAAACTTCCGCTGAATATTAAGGATGACAAAATTTACGTAAATTGGTTCCATAAGAAGAACATTCTCAAGCAGATGTTTATTATTTTATTCAAATTATTCACTAAGCCAAATAATTGGAATTATTTATAATCTGATTGATAAAGCAATTGGTTTGTTTCATCATCCATGTATCCTGTATTCCAGAATAAGAATCTTAAATTTGTTATAAAAATGCTCTTAGAGAATGGCTATCCATTAAAATTAATTTTTGAAGAGATTAACATTAGACTAAAGAAGCTCTTTAATAAAGAATTGTAGTCGACTACAAAAAATAAGAATACTGACGTAAATATAAGTACAGACACGCCTAAACATAAGAAATATTTCATTACTCCTGTTATTAAAAATGTATCAAATAAGGTCTTTACTTAATAATGTAAATAAATCATTGGCCATAATAGATAACAGATGTTTAAACCAACAAAGGATACTAATGAAATTAAATCTAAAAGCAGTAACTACAAAATTAATTGTAAAAACTGCAGCGTATCTTATAGGCCAAACAAAAAGACAATTAGCAACAAGAATTAAGAGTATATTAATAACATAAAATTAAATTCATCTATAAAACACTCCGTGATTTCTGAACACAATTAAAACACAATTAAAAATTACAATCACTTATTTGATTAGGATAACATAAAAGTTAGATTTCAAATCTATCTGAATGAACTACAATAAAAAATTAAATTGTGAAAAGTTTTGAATTAAAAAACACAAACACATGACATAAATTTACAAAAAGACACGAAACGTTTGAATGAATCATATATTTGCCTATTAAAATCGGTTTCGAAATAAAAATTTCAAAATAAAATTTCAATCTTGACCTCTACAGTAAAAACATATTGTATTGTAATAATATATTCTGTTTCGCACGGATTGTCGAATTTGTCTGTACGTTAGATATTGCATGATGTCTTCAATACTTAAGCATATTCATAGCTTATCTAGGATCTTTATATTTGTAAGTTTGTAATTTTATTTAATTTAATCATAATTTACAACATGTATTGGTTGTTTTTAACACAGATTCTATTTTTTAACTTGAGTTTTTGCAATTCAATTTTCTGAAAATAACTTTAATAATATAATTTTAACTTTGTTTTTTCTTGCCATCCAATAATGAAATAATTAAATTCATTTGACAATAAGATGACGTTAAAGATTTATCAATTTTATATAATTTTATTTGTAATATTAAATGTATTGTGTTTATGATTTCACATTTTTTATATATTATATTTTTCTTTCCAATGTTTAATTATTTTTTGTAAATAGTCTAAAGAAAACTTAGTACAATCGAAACATTTTCGGTTAATTTATAGATAAAAAGTTTAATTCTTAATGTATGTTGTAATAAACAGTTATATTTAGTTTTAAAACTCCAATAAATGTTGCTTATATTTTTTGACCTTTCTAACTATTAATTTTTGCTTAGCAATCTCAAGCTAGACATTTTACATATTTCAATTTAATTTTTAACAATTAATATATATTTCAAGTTTCATTTCATTTTTAACAATTAATATATATTTCACAAACTAAAAATTATTAACTTGAAGTCAGAAATAGATAATAAAATTAAAAATCATTGATTCCATTTATAACGTTACACATTGCATTATCCTATTTTATTATTATAATTTTTCAATTCAATTTTTCAATTCATTTCAAATTTAAGTTTAAATTCAATTTTTTTGTATTATTAATTATGACTTAATAAGAGTTGCTTAATTACATACATTGTACGAGGGCAAGTCAATAAGTTTTTAGAAAAACATAGTAAAACACATTTTTTTTTATCGATTTATTTTTATTTCTCAACATAATCTCCTTTCAACTCGATACACTTGATCCAACGATTTTCCAATTTTTTTCAAGCCATCCGAATAATATGATTTGTCCAACCCTTCAAAATAAGCCTCTGTTTCGGTGATGAGCTGTTCTTTAGTGAATCTCTTTCTTCCGAACCATTTCTTCAGATTCGGAAACAGGAAATAGTCGCAGAGGGCTAAATCTGGCGAATATGCTGAATGGGGAAACAATTCGTAGCGGAATTCGTTGAATTTGGCCATCGATACCGGGCACCAAACCCGTGAACCCGTGTATTATCTTGGCAAAGCATTTCTTCTTTTGAGGACGTTTTTTCTTTAAAATGTTGTTGAAAGTCCAATAAGGCTATGTAGCAATCGTCATTGATTGTTTACTTTGACGGAAGGTAATCGATATGAATTATACCGCGTGCATCCCAAAAAATTGTGGCCATCAACTTTTCGACTTTACAGTCGACTTTACGGTCTTCGTCTTCTTCGGAGCTGGTTCATCCGATGAAATCCATTCTTTTGATTGTTCCTTCGTCTCGGATGTGAAGTAATGGATCTATGTTTCGTCCACAGTAATGAATTGACGCAGAAATTCGTCTGGATTACGTTGAATCATCTCCAAATATTGTTTTGAAATCGTCACACGGTCGCGCTTATGATCCAGCAATCGCGGCACCCATCTTGCCGATAGCTTTTTCATACCCAATTGTTCGTGCACAATTGAAATCACTGTGCCATGTAATATGCCTGTGGCTTCAACAAGCTCGCGCATTTTCACTCGTCGATCAATCAAAACAATATCGTGGACTTTATCGATGATTTCTGACGTAGCAGCCTCAATTGGATATCCTGAACGAGGTGCATCACATGTGGATGTACGACCACGTTTAAATTCATTCACCCAATTGTATACAGTCGCAAATGCTAATGCAAATGTGCTATGAACATTATCTAATTTGGCTTTGATTTCTTTCGGCGTTAAACCTTTCATATGTAGATGTTTGATTATTATACGAAATCGTTTTTTTTCATTCTGCAAAAAATACAAAGATTGTTCGCTTTAAATGTCTACAGAAATGAACCCATGCGATAAATTTCGCTTAAAATTTGATAGTAATCAACTGAGAAATGCTACTTGTCAAAAAGTAATGTGACATGACACTGTGAATGCCTTCTGACAGATTTTCTAAGAACTTATTGACTTCATATAATTTACGTTTCAGTGTAGTCCAAATATTTTGAATGCTATTTTATTTTGTTAATTAAACTTCATTTTTATTTTACTCTAAATATATAATCTTATGAAATTATCACATTTTTGTATTAAAAAATATTAAACATAAGTTAATAAACAAACAAGTATTTTTTTATGATTTACAATCATATGACTTTATTTATGTTTTCTTAATTCTTTTAATAATAGTGAATTAAAACCTGTTTATAGGTTTTTTTACTATCGTTTAAATCAGGGTTGGTAAAAAAATGTTTTAAACATATTTTAAACAATTTAAAACATGCTTAATTGATGTTTGAATATGTTTTAAATATGTTTTTTTATTACTGTTTGAAGCATTAAAAACATATTTAAGAAAAAACATAATACATTTTATTCTTAAAAAAAACCATTAGTCTTTACCAACTCTGATTTAAACTAAGTGTATTTAATTGCAAAATTTTATCAGCACTGTCCTAGCCATAATTATTTTATCACATTTTTAGTGTGATACTAATGTATAACTAATTATAATCATGAATCTATCAAATAATTTTTTCTTGGAATATGATTATTATGTGCGGTATATTCTCGAGAAATTGAAACTATCTTGTCAATCAATATTACTTTTCTTGAAGATTTAGTTCTTTTCCGTCACTCTTCTTTCCCTTTTGAAATGTAGCGGACCGCTTTCTCGATATCTCTTAAAGATTGATCACACGATATGTTGCAAATGAAGTTCTGGTGGACGAGAATAGTGTGAGAAGAAAGTCAAGCAAGACCGATATCAAAGCGATATAAAATGCCAGCTAGCTTTTCTTTCCCTTTCCATTCTTTCTTTGCATTATTCTCTTACATCCCATGCTATTGATGTAAAATTCACTCGTCATTCATGTTACCGCAGTTGACCATAGGTTCATGAGCGTAGTGTTTCTCTTACGTGTATCCCATCCGACTGTGTGACGAGAAAGGGCGACAGAAAAGGATGATGGAAAAGTTATTCGCGTTTCCTGGTCGAATCTAAAGTTTCAATGAATAACCTGACCCATCGATAAAGTCCTCGATAGTGGAAGGTTTGCGAAATGACGGTACGAAAGAAAAGAAGAGAAGAATATAAGACAGTTTTTATAGAACTTTCACTCTGAAACGCGAGCTGTTTGCCGAAGGTGCGGTCGTTCAGCCATGCAAAATTGATATATTAGGTTGTTCAAAAAGTTTCGCGATATTTCGTTAGCTCAAAATTATATACACAATATATTTGTTCCGAATTTTGTGACTACCTGAATTGAAAATTTAAAGTTTTCCCTAATCGTTTTTCAAAATTTATTCCTATAATTTTTTGTTCTTGAATTATTCGCAAGCAAAAAAAGCATTGATTGCTTATAAATGTTAAAAATCATCGTATCGGAATTTAAAAAACAGATTTTAAGGGAATGTTGGAGTGAAAAATTGTCAAATTGTCAAATTGTCGACATTTTGTAGATCGACATTTATAAAAAAATCTTTTTATAAGATTAAAGTAAACGCAAAATTTGGAATGCTGCAATAGATTTTATACTAAAATTAGAAAAAAGTTGAAAACTTATATTTTTTCATCTTGTAGAATTGTCACTTGACGTAGATGTTTCCTTAATACAAAAGCTTATAAACCACATGCATCACTCAGCACATGACGTGTACAAACAATACTGAGTTTATGAAATATTAAGATTAAAAGCTTCAAAAGAAAGATTTATGTCGATCTGCAAATGACGTGTATACGAATGTTGAGAGAAGATTCGAAATGGTAAACAAAGCAATAATTGTATCTAACAATAGGTGTTCGATCTTTTCAGAAATAACGTTGCAATATGTTAGATAATGACAGATAAATGCGTTCGAGCGAAACACAACGATATATAATAAATATAAAAAATGAATGAAAGATGTCACTACTACCGAATTTGGAAAGCTTTATTGATAATACAGGCGGCTGCAGCATCCCCTTAAGGGGATCCTAAAGCTCGAACTCCGACGAAGTTACCAGAGGTCGCGCCATGCATCGATATATTTTTATATATTACCACACCAATATCTCACGTAACCTATGATACACGCAGTCGCACATTCGTGTCAATTTTCACATAACAAATTCATCGCGATAAAGCGTCTAATTCTAAGAACTCGATGTTATTTGTTTGTGCAAACTATGTATTTGTGGATTACTATTTCGTAAGTACAGATTGCAAACTTTACGTATCAAGCAATGTTGTCACTACTTAACAACTCGAGACATCATGTTGTACTAAGAAATGGTAAAAAATATATCAATTTCGAAATTTTTGATCGTTCTTGGCTTAAACTCCACCTCACAAACACATTAATATATAATATTAATAAATATGTATTAATATATAATACTTAATATAATATTTATATTAAGTATATTATAATATACTTAAATCTTGGCAAAAGATTTTCGAATTTGTGAAAGAAAAAAAAAGTATTTGTTATAAAAATTATATGATTTAGTCGATAATACAGATAATACGGCTTTAGGATCCCCTTAAAGTTAAAACATTGAGGTGCTTTTCAGCAAGGACACAGTCGGACACTGTATAATACAGTGAATTGTTTTGTCCTTTTTTAACGCAAACGCCTTAAGCAAATAACAAGGAGTAATGATTTCTGTAAGAATATAATTATGAATAGATTTCTATAAGGATATAACTATCGATAAAAATGAAGTTTCTAACCATAATCATTTTATCATGAAATTATAGTAAATATCAAACACTTTTCAGAATTACGCGGATTTTCAGTTTAAATTTCTGCAATGCGTGCATATATTTTAAATTTAATTATTAGTTATTAACGTATAATTAATTGAAAATAATAATCTTTTTTGTATTGTATAATATTTTCACAAATGGATATAAATTACTATATGAAAAACGGAACGTTCACTCGCATAATTAAAGTATTTACTATGCGCGTGATTTATTAAACTTTTTCGTTCTTCTATGACCAAACTGCAAGAAACGTCTCGGCTCCATGTGTTACCCGAACGTCCCGATATTATGAAAATGCACGGCTGGTGCCTGATCATAACTTTATCAATAAATATACCTCGCATTTTTAGCCGCGTTTGGACTGGTAAATCGATCTCCATACAGCGCATCGATTTATTCTATACGAAATCTCACTGGAGGAAGCTTCAAATTCAGTGCATTTCTTTCGTATTATAAGACGTTGCAGGAAAATATCTGAAGTATTGCTCTCAGACGAATATATTTGGAGACAGTAATCGAGAAAAATAAATTGTTTGTATGCCAGTAAAATCGTTTATATCGCTTAGATTTTTCTCAGACATTGAATGTATGTATATTATTTAGATTTTTATGAAAATTAATGAAATCTGCTAAACTCGTGAAATAATTTTATTCAGAAGTCAATTGAATCCAATTATTTTTTTAAATTTGTATATATGAAATAAATATAAGTATTTAATTTTTAATATAAAACATAAATCATAATCATCAGATATTTTAAAAGATGACCTGATTTTCAAAAAATCACCATTTGTTTTCGCTATCTTATCGATCTTGGCACAAATAACGGAAATAAATTTTCTGCAAAAGCCATAATCGACACATGGATGTTAGCGTTAAATCACGAAGATGAATTTTTGGTACTGCCGGTGCTCGCTCGAAGAGTTACCTATAGGAACTAGACTGTACGAGCGCGCGTAGGAGCGCAATTCCCACCACATTCGGGGAGTTTTCCCTACGGAAACTGAATTTCTATGGCGCGGAAACTTTTGTCTGTGCGACTTGTAAGAACGCCTCGCTCCGCGCGCATTTCGTCGCGCGTCTATTTTATAAATTTCCGTACTGTGGAGTGACGATACAACTCTATCCAGATGTGAGTTTACTGTGCGTCGACATGATGGAAAAGGAGGATACTTTATCGTTTGATCCACAGCACGGTATTCTATGTATTTCCGCTCTAAATAGCAGCGAAGAACGGTTGAGGTCGACGGAGGAGGAAGGGAGGGACGGGTGGTCAGAATATGTTGTACAGTGGTGAGAGATCGACCGCTGTGAAGCGTATTAATTGCCACTGATCTGACAGTGTTCTCCTACAGGGTTGCACAAAGCATACTTAAGAGAGCAATCTAGTTCGCTTCCAATTCGAACAAGCTCGCCAGAGGGGATTGACCTCGTTTTCTTAGCGTTTTGTCTTCCGCCGTCGCGCGCGTCGCGGCTCTCTTTTTCATGAATATCGTTTCGTAATTCGCTTCTGCATTATATTAATTTAAATATCTTAAAAAGCAGTTTCTATTCCCCTATTTAGAAAGATTCTCTATTACGCGAAGAGATCGTATTTACATCTTATTGTTGAAATTGAAGTTGTAATACTACGAGAACATAAATGTTACGAAATCAATGATTTTAAAATACATATATACGAATAGACATCCCTGACAGAAATTTAATCAAATTTTTGATTGATTATTGGATTATTATATATATTGACAATTATATATATTGACTTTTGTCTAATAATGGAACAGAAAACTATTTAGGGTATAAATCAAAAAGTAACGTTTTTTGCACAACTACTACACAGAAAATGAGTTATATAATAAAAAAAATCCCCTGAAAATTCCAAGTTTTCTAGGTTTTTCCAGATAGTACATACTCTGTATAGATAATATATGCAAATAATCAATTGCAAATAGTTAAGTAAAGTTAAATCAAATCAATGGCAATTCAATAATCGATGATTATCTGATGAGCGAAGGTATATCGTCGAACTTTATCGCACATACAAATAGTCATAAAAGTTAAGAGACACATCAAACGACAGCGCGATATCTTGACGAAGACATTTCTCGACTCGCCATTCGAGCAGTAGAATCAATCGGACAATATCTGCGCTTTCCTTCAATCTTTATATGGTAGAAGAAGAGCGTAGTGAATGTGAGACGTAAATCTTGCTAATGACTTGGTAAACGTACGGCTGGCATTGTTTCTTGCCAACAAAACAGTAATCTATATTGTCACTATGTGGATTCCCTTTATTATTGTTCTAATAAATAGATACATTTCTCTGCCGGTCTGTAGACATTAAATCTCGGAAATAGACGTGGCAATAGACGTGATAACAATTGGCTTTAAATTAATATCATTTAAAGGGACGCATCGCACGCGCGGAGCTAATCGATAACGAGCAATTTTAGTGTCCGGACAGATTGGTCCGGAGAAAGCTGCTATTTACACGACGCAGCCGAAAGATCCTTCATGCCTTGGTCAGATAACATAAATGCCCGGAGGGATCAGCACAAAAGACGCTGACTTACCGATAAATTCAACCAAATGTGCCGGTTAAATAGTCACATATTCATTTTCAACACTTTTTTCGAGACTCTGAGGCACATGTGAGCATGTGCACAAATACATGAACGTATATACAGAACATTCCCTGAATGCAGTGATGCTAGATTAGACTCGTTTACGGCATTTTACGGCATATAAAGAAGAGCGGCAAGCGGCGGCGAGTCGCCGTCGTGATACACACAAAGGCATGTTTCGTCGTGTGCGGTTGCTATTCGGCCAGCTTCGGGCGATAAAAGAGAGTATTTCTCGCTGGGCGTTTATTTCAAGCGATCGAAAATACTTCCTCAGCCGCTTGATAAGGAACAATCTGGATAATATGTAACTTTTAATAAATTTAAATCATAATCATATGCCTCCCCACCCATTAATCCTAAATAGTATAAATTACATTAAAACACGATAGTTTACGAAATATAATTTACGATTTTCTATAGGTGTTATGTACCGTGTTTATATACCTGATTCGTAAGAAATTAGCGTGGCTTTTAATCGATATAATTTTTGAAATTATTAATGTGTTTATGTTGAAATACCAACGACTGTAGGAAAAATATATACATTTACTTTTCAAAAGATCGATAAAAAATTATTTAAAAATTGCACAACATATAATGACAAAAGGTCAATATTTTTTCAATGTAAATGAAATATTTTTTGAAAAAATTCAAAAAATAACGTTTTCGTAATGATATTGCATGTCAAATGCGCATCAATCAATACTTTTGTTCAATACTTTGTTTTAAATACTTTTTTAACTGTTATCCAAATGTTATATAAAAATTCTGATAATGAATAAAATTCCGAAGGCGAGACGATTAATTTAATTATAAAGATGTTGTCAATATAATATACAAATATAAAAACTATTGCATATTGTGCAACTTTAAAATGATTTTTTATTGATCTCTTAAAAAGCGAATGTATATTTTTCCCACAGTTGTTGGTTTATTTCAATGTAAACACACGAATAATTTCAAAAATTATATCGATCAAAAACGCATTTCTTGGAAACAGATTTATTTTTATAAACATAGTATATAACACCCATAGAAAATCATAAACAATTAATATCTCGTAAACTATCGCGTTTTGACGTGATTTATACTATTTGAGATTAATGGGCAGAGCATATGATTACAATTTATTAAAAGTTACATTTATTATCCAGATTGTTCCTTATCGATACACAAAGAAGCATTTTCGGTCGCTTGAAATAAATGCCCAGCGAGAAATACCATCTCTTCTATGGCCAAAGCTGGCCGAATTGTAACCGCATACAGATGGGCTCATGCATTTGTGTGTGCCGCCGCTTGCTGCCATATCTTCTCCAGACGCTGTAAAGACGAGCCCAATCTGGCATCACTCCTGAATGGAACTTCTCGAAAAAGATGAATATGTGGATGAATATATTGCATCATAGAGAGTAATCATAAGTAGAAAGAAATAATTGGAAAAACTATAGAGAACTTTATAAGTAAAAGACTTACTGTCAATAAAAACAGTTATGAAATGCTTTTTTTATTTTTGAAAGTTTTTTATTTAGATATATATTTTCTTCTAATGATGGGCATTATTTCGTTATCTGTTATTAATAGTGAATTTGGTTGGATGCATTCAGTGCACACTTGTGCACATTAAAACTGTCGTACATAAATTAATGTAAATATATGTTTATAAATAAACATAAAAACCGATGAAATACTCAATACACTTTATTGTGCTGTTAGATAAAATATATATTTTATAATTCGATATATTTGCATTTCACTTTTACACTTAAATTAAATTAGTGTACAACGGTTTTAATATACACCAGCGCATGCTAGTGCGTCCAATCGAATTCGCTATTAGTAACCATTACTGAGAAATAACTTTAGCAATAGTTATTAAATAACATTATCGGACTTAAACGGTTATTTCCAATTTTTAAATTTTATAAGTTAATAAAAGTATTATAAGTTAATAAAAGTATATTGATAAATAAATAATAAGATTTAAGATCTTACTATTTATCTTTTTACCCAGTAGAAGCTCTATCAGCGTTGTCGCTATATTAGGCTAATATATGCGTTTTTTGTCATACGATAAATTTTTCAAGCTTGTTGATTGGCTATAGACAAAGAGATCTTCTCTGTCTTGCAGTCAATTAACATGCTTGAAAATTCGTCGTACGACAAAAAACGGATGCATGTAATATTGGCCTTACTCATTTTGGCCAAGTTGACATCAATCTTTGCACATAAAATTTAATATTTAATATTTTTATTTGTTTGCACAAATATTTTAAATAATGAAATCTTTCAAAATAGATGTTTTAAATGACTTAAATAATGAGAAATAATCCAAAAAATGTGACTACTGACAGGGAATGGAAATAATTCGTTATTTGTAACGAAGTTACAAGTTATTTTTTTGGTGACTTTACTGGTAACTACGTTACTTTTTTTTTGGTAACTGTAATGGTAACAAAGTTACATTTTTTTAACAGTAACGAATTTTACAGTTATTTTTATCATTACTTTGCACAGGATTGAACATTATACGACACAAGTCATTCATACTGTAAAAAAATTTCGCAAAATTACATATATGAGATGTAAAAATTACATAATTAATCCTGTAAATATAAAAAATCATGCAAATTTACAGAAATGATAATTCCACAAAAATGATCTAAATTTGCTTTTATTGTATATAAATATATCTTATTTTATATGGAAAATTACGTAAACAGCAGGATATTTTGAATATTTTCTCTAATTATTTAAATTTTAGTAATATTACAATAATTTTTCGCATATTGCTGTTAAATATATAATAATATATGGTATACCAATTAATATAATAAAGAATCCTCTATCCAATCGGAAAGCACAAATATCGTATAAAAAAATTATCTTCTTGGTTAACAAGTGATTGCGTTCTACTAAAGTTATATTACTAAAAGTTAAAAATTACGTAAAGTTAATATTGAAATTGTACAAAAAAAGTGCTTACTCAATTCCATATAACACAGCAGTTAAGTATATTAAAATATTGATTAAATGAAAAAGATTTATATAAAATATATTGTGATGAAACTTAAAAATCGTCAAGTTGTATCGAATGTTTTTAACTATGTTTTTACAATTATTAGGAGTCCTATTTTATTGTTATATTCTTTTTTTTCTAAAATGTTATTAAATACAGACGTTTCGTCCTAGTATTGGGTCCTCTTCAATGTAAAAATGTTGATAGCCATCCATAAGATATAAAATAATGCCAATACTCGCCAAGTCGTCAAATCACTGTTAAGCTGTTGTCAATAATTGAAAACTTGTCTGTTATATTTTATCGGATATGCAAATTGACACCATGTTAGATGTACTTCACTAAAATTGAATATATGATCTTCAATAAAATAAAATGATATGATTAAAATTTTAAATTATATGAGTCAAATTCTCTAAAAACTTACATTAAAACCTGATCAGCTTAACAATGCCTGTTACAAACAATGTGATTACAAAAAGATGTCATTATTGAGGTCAAAACGCAATAAGAATAACGCGAATGTGAGAACGCAACCAACAGTACAGAAATAGAAATAAATATAAACATAAAATTACTATACCTAGAATTTAAACCAAGAAAATTTTAAGCTTTCGTGACTAACTCATGATACAAGAAGTTCAATAAATGTGTCATTTTACTGTTTAAACTATTTCTTTGTTTTTTTAAATGAAAATTGCTTCTGAAATTAATCTTTTATAAGTCTTTTTCTCATCTAAAATCAAAACGTTGTTCTAATCAAAATTATGGTTGTGCTTGATTCTATGTTCAGTAATGACAGACTTTGATGCTATGTTGTATGGTATTAATATAGTTCCGATGATCATCTATTCTTGTTTTTAATAATCGTTTCGTCTGGTTCACATAGGACAATTGATCACAATCATGACAATTGATCTTATATACTACGTTAGAATGTGAACAAACTGGTAATTTGTCCTTCTGTCTTTTAATGAAGGAACTTAATTTGTTAATTCCCTTGTAAGTCAAACATATAAACCGAAATTATCGAAGCGGCTCTCATTCTTCCTCCCCCTCTGCTTGGGAGCGCACAACTTCCATATTGTACCGTTACACATGGGTTTCGATTTTCCACGTGAAGCGAATTCTCACCATCTTCTCTGCAAAGGGACGCACAACTTCTATAATTGTACTGTTACACATGTATTACTATTTTTATAATTACAATTTAAGTTATACAATTAAATGCACATTTCCATTGCCAACTTTTTTTATTAATAATTTTTTAACGAAGAATGATCGCCAAGTAAAATTTGTCGTAGATTACTCAGGGTCGTGACTTTGACAACATCAAGATCAAGATCATCATTGCTTCCGTTATTGTCAACATTTATCAAAATTATTCTTTTTAATTATTAACGTAGATAAATAGAGAGAGGTAATTTTATTATAAACATTTGTATTAAACAATTTTTTATTAGATGTACAACTTTGCTTCCGCCGTTTTTTTCCGAAATTCGAGGCTTTATTGTAAAAAACTGGTTACACATTTATGATTCAAAGTATTGTCCATCGCTGGCCACTATTTTCTCCCATCTTTCGGGTAGCGTACGAATCCCGCATCGAAAAAACTGGTCATCTTTTGAGGCTATCCACGAATCAATCCAATTTTTTACTTCTTCATAAAACCGGAAGTGCTGGTCAGCCAGGCCGTGTGCCATTGATCGAAACAAGTGATAGTCAGAGGGAGCAACGTCTGGAAAATACGGCGGATGGGGTAGGACTTCCCATTTCAACGTTTCCAAGTATGTCTTGACCAACATGGGGTCGAGCATTATCATGCTGCAAAATCACTTTATCGTGTCTCTCGTTGTATTGCGGCCGTTTGTCTTTCAATGCTCGGCTCAAACGCATCAAATGCGTTCGATACCGATCGATGTGATTGTTTCAGTCGGTTTTAACAGTTCATAATACACTACGCCGAGCTGGTCCCACCAAATACAGAGCATGACCTTGGAGCCGTGAATATTCGGTTTGGCCGTCGACGTGGAAGCATGGCC
>Ga0157364_1001178_pt1 | contig 21444 bp, 6 predicted proteins | sample AttsexASBM2_FD_111476 | JGI IMG/M metagenome (GOLD analysis project Ga0157364, IMG submission 111476) | Fungus gardens microbial communities from leaf cutter ant in Ribeirão Preto, State of São Paulo, Brazil - Atta sexdens ASBM2 | ecosystem: Host-associated > Fungi > Mycelium > Unclassified ...
AAAAGTATATATATATATTAGGTGTGGGAAAAAGTTCGTGGCGTTTTTCCCGTTAGATGTAAATTTTTCCCACACCTAATATATATATATATATGCATATCTACAGAGCTAATGAGTCATAAAATTAGTATTATCAGTTTCTTACTCTTAGTCACCTAAATTTTAACAGTTTCACGCTATTAACTTTAGCAGAACTTTCAGAAAGATCGTCTTTAACATCAGTATGTTGTCGGTACTTAGGTAATTGTAGAATGAGTTTTTGTAAGATATCTTATCGTAAAAAATGCAAGATGAACTATGACAAGATTTTTATTATATAAGGTATTTTTTAGATCCTTAAAGTTCTACAATGCATATGATATTTATAAATGATAATTATTATAGTAATTGATCAATTCTTATAATTGCATGTACAATTACGTCATTGTAAAATTAAATGTAAAAAATGCAAGATGATGGGCAAGATACTTTTTAGAAATCTAAAGATATCTTTTTAGAAATCTAAAGATATCTTTTTTCTATCTGATAAGCCGCGACAGCGCAGTCTCGAGTTAATTTCTTGCTTTCGTTCAGTGTCGCGAAGAGGATGTCTGACGAGGAGTGTTCGCCGATTTCGATCCCGGAAAAGAAACGCTTCACGACAAAATATCTGCCGGTATTCGGATGGCTACCGCGATACACTCGATTCAAAGCCGTGTCAGACTTAATAGCGGGCATCACCTTGGGTCTGACTATGATCCCTCAGAGTATGGCTTATGCAGTATTAGCTGAACGGATTCCACAGGTATCACAGTTCCATTCGTTATTTTTCTTATTCACTTTAATTTAAACTAAATTTAATGACTATAAAACGTAAATATTTATATGTATATACAGTGAGAGCAAAATGCTACTATGCGTACAAAGAAATTTTTTATGAAAAAAGTCTTATTTGTAGAAAACATTAATTAGCAATTTTATACAATGAATATATTCTAACACATATAAATGAGCTTCGCATTTTTAATATTTATTATTTTAATTAATATTATAAGCTATATTTTTCGACTGTATGAATACTTTTTGAGCATTTAAATAACTTTTAATTTTCAGATGATATATTTTCTATAATTAATACACATTTTTTTGATATATATAATTTTAAGAAACATACAATCCATTTTATGAATAAATTGTTAATTACCCAGCAAGAAATGATCATCGAATTAACATTAAATTAATGTTGAAATTATCATATCGATTCGACATCAAAACAAAGTTTTTTTAAAAAATATTTTCTCTGTACGAATACTTTTTGTACTCACTGTATGTATTGCTTCAAATTAAAATCTGATTTTTGCGCTTTGAAAAATGCACTCTCGAACTTTTGTTATCTTCTTGAAGAAATACTTAATTTTTCTAGTTCAACCTATATTATTACATATATTTAGTACACACTATTATTTAATCTGTTACTGATATATTTGTCTGTGTCCTTAAAAATATCATATGAAAAGTAATGGTTACAGTATGGTTTGTACTCTTGCTTTGTGGGCGGTTTCGTGTACATTATTCTTGGAACCACCAAAGAAGTCTCGATTGGTCCGTCATCTCTGATGTCCCTTCTAACGTTACAGTACACGCGAGACATGCCGCAAGATTTCGTAATACTATTGTGTTTTCTAACTGGATGTGTAGAATTTTTAATGGGTGTATTAAATCTAGGCTTGTATTCCAAAATTATCTAATTAATTTAATTAAACTTCACTTCACTCACGTTTTGCTATTATCATCTCTTCTACAGCAGCTTATTTATAAGTACATCGACATAAATATGATATCTAAATGATTCTTTCTATAGGATTCTTAGTGGATTTCATATCAGTCCCAGTTACGTCGGGTTTTATGTCAGCGGGAGCGCTCATTATAGCAATCGCTCAGCTGCAGGGCTTTCTAGGATTAAAATACAAGTCGGAAAGTATCATAGACAACTTGTATCAATTGTTTAAAAATATTAATAAAGTTCGACTGACCGATTTTACACTCGGGATTTTCAGCTTTATGTTTCTTCTAATTTTAAAAGTGAGTGCTAGAATTATAAACGGATTACAATAAGTAGAAGTGTTATATAAATTCAATCTCTAGAAACTGAAAGATATTGACTATCCTTGCATGAGAAACAAGAAGGATGCTCGCAGAAATGAAATTATAAAAAAGATACTTTGGTACTTTTCCATTCTTAGGAACGCTCTCATTGTGCTTGTTACATCCATGATAGCGTATGAATTTGAAACGAATACGGGATCCATTCCGTTTAGACTCTCAGGTATAGACTTTATTTGAATCGTTTCACTAAATAAACATAATGATAAATAAACAAATTTTCGAAAGGCTCTCTCTATAATAATAATTAACAAAGTGTAGAAATATAGAGTATGTACCAACCGCAGAACTTATTCGCGTAAAACAATACATAAATTTTCAGTTGTACATAAATTAGTACAAACATTATACCTCGTACATTATATAACTTGGCTGTGTGATTAAGCTCTCTTCAGAAACAATATAAACGATTACGCAAATAAACAGAGAGAGTTTAATTATTTCGAGTTTATAAACAGATGACTTTAAATTAATAAATGAATATAAGATATAAAAAATACAATGTAATATTCGAATATAAATGACTGCATAAAATTAAGTTTCGAGACTTCATCTTCTCAAAAAATAAGATAAACTTTAGAACTAAGCTGTTTCCTAAAGTAACGCGAACTGCTCACATGGTGGTTTGAAGACCGTATGGAGAATTCTGGATTTACAATCGTGGACAAAATATTATCGGTGAGAATATAAAACTATCATTTAAATATGAAATTTAGTTTCATCAATATTAAAATAACTGTTTATAATCAGTCTGTGTGGGTAGCTTATCTTTGTTACACTTATAATTAAGGACACAATAAATTTTTATACAGTTATATTGACAAAGCCAAATTTAATAACCAAATTTAATAAGCCATATTTAAATAACACGATCTTATATTCTCAAGAGACAATATTTTATCCATGATTGTATATCTAGAATTCTCTATACGATTTTCCAATCGCTATAGAAGCAGCTTGCGTTACTCTGGGAACAGCTTAACTCTAAAGTTTCGAGAAAATGAAATCTCGCTGCTCATATAATCATTTATAAATAATTCGTAATCATTTAAGTTGTTTCTGAAGAAGACTCAATCACGCAATCAAGTTATTAATGTAGGAGGTATAAGTGTAGGAGGTTTGATTAATTTATGTACAACTGAAAATTTATATATTGTTTTATATATGCAATAAGTTCTGCAGTTGGCTCATACATACCCTGTATTTCTATACTTTATGAATATAATGATTTTTAAAAATAAGCTACCACTAATTGAATAGTCTATTTATAGTCCTACTAAAAAGTATTATGTCTCAAAGTTACATAACGAAATTATGTGATTAAGATAAGTAAACCATATAACGAATTGTTCCAAATCAGTAAGTGGTTTTTTAAAATCGCGTAATTTAAAAATCACATGATATTAGAAATAATTTCATCCATCATATGATTTTATAGTAATCAAACTTCAAAGAGTTGAATGATAGAAATAAAAGAAAAAACATACCATCGTGCAACTTTTCAAATTACATAAATTTAAAAAAATTACATACTGATTTGAAACAATTCGTTAGATGATTTATTTGTCTTAATTACATATCTGATTTCGTTTATGTAACTTTGTGATGTGATTTTTTTTCAGTAGGGAGTAATCATTTTGTAAAATTATATTGAAATCTAATAATTTATAACAATCTTTAACTCATTTTTTAATTATTAATTAATATTATTTAATCATTATATATTAATATATACTAAATAATTTTATTTAAAAATGTACTACATATTTGTTTATTTGTCATACTTTTATGGAGTATTATGACATGTCAATATCTTAAATCTTACAGGAAAAATTGAAGCCGGCATTCCCAAAATAACATTACCGCCATTCTCATCGCAAGTAGGAAATCAAACGTACACGTTTTTAGATATGTGCGCTCATTACGGATTAGGACTAGGGTTACTTCCTATCATATCCGTCTCGGTGAATGTAGCAATAGCCAAAGCGTTTGGTATTAATTTCTATAATTCTTTCAATAATTTCAATTCGAAGTCAGACAGCAAGTTGCCATAACCACAATAAAATAAAATTGAGTTTATTTTTAATAAAATTATTTTATTAATTTATTTATTATTTTTTTTCCAAATAAAATCCAATTACATTTTATTAAAAATATATAACAAATATCTCAATTTAACGATTTATCTCAATTCTTTATGTAATATGTTATGAAAAAGAATAAATGAATTTGTTCGAATAAAATAATAGATATATTTATCGAATAACTTTTTTTTCTTACAATTCTATACAAATTAAAATACTTTTAATTAAAATTTTGCTAAATGTAAATAAGACATGTAATAACTCATAAGCACCTTATTATAAATATAGATAAATGATTTTATAGCGATGGATGCCTCCATTAACGCGACACAGGAAATGCTGGCTCTCGGTGTTTGTAACATATTAAGCAGCTTCGTGTCGTCACTTCCAACCTCTGGTGCATTTACTCGAAGTGGAGTTGGCAGTGCCAGCGGAGTGCAAACGCCTATGGCCAGTCTATATTCTGGTAATTGAAATCCTAATGACTGCGTTAATTTAAATTTGTCTTCATTCGTATATAAGAAACAGGAGATGAAATGATAAATAGGAGCTTGGCAAAAATTACTATATTTAAATTACTATTTTTTCTTATTATATAGTCTTATTATCTAATTGTTTAATTAAAATCTCATACATAATTAGAAAAATTCACGATTTTAATCTTGATAAAATAGCAAGGTAAGTGTAGATATGGAGAGAGAGAGATATGGGACGCATGTGTGACACGACGCTTACAACAAAAAAAAATATGCTAGAAAAAGTAAATAGATGACATTGCTTTTTGCAGGTACTATGGCATTGCTGGCGTTAAGCTTTTTAACGCCTTATTTTTATTACATTCCACGTGCAACGTTATCAGCAGTGCTGATAAGTGCTGTGTTACCCATGATCGACCTAAAAATCATAAAAATACTTTGGAAAGGAAGCAGTAGTCAGTAATATGTTTTTTCATATGTACATAGATCAGACTGAAAAGATAAAGCAATAAATTTACATAATATACTTTCTTTCTTATAGAAACGGATGCGATCGCGGCGACAGGCACTTTTGTGCTTTCCATTCTTATTGGTATCGAGATCGGATTTCTTCTCGGTATTTTCTTCAACTTGATCATTTTCATCCGATTCTTCGCAAGATCGACATTTCAAATAGACAACTGCAAGGTAAATGCTGTCATTTTGTATATGTGTTTTTATATATGATTAATATATGTACAAATATATTTTTTCATTTCGTACATATAATTCAAAATATATATTTTATATATTTATGTATATAAATTATATTTTGTATACATGATTTAACGGAGTCTATATATTATATATAATATACATGTATATATATATACATAATACATAATATTGCATATAAACATGAATGAAAGTATTATTAACTATTAAGATTATTAATTTATTCCTTTTTAGACTCATCTAGGAAACAAATATATAATGCTAAAATCCGATATCTGTCTCCAATATTCCGCAGTAACTTCTTTCTATGATAAAGTCATGAATTTAGCTACAAAAAATGTTCCCTTGATTATAAACTGTAAGACATTCACTAGTCTCGATTATACTTCAATCAAGGTATATCGTTTATCATACAAAATTGATTTTTTTTCATTAAATATTTTTATTCGTAAATTATACTTTGTTCAAACTATAAATTTTACGATAGGGTATTGAAACATTATCGAAAAAATTAAACTACGAAAAAAACCAATTCTGGCTGTTGAATCTTAATTCTGATATCGTGCAAAATTTCAACATTTTTGCCGACAACAAATATATTCGTTTGATCGAAAAAAAAGAAAACATCGCAGATGTTCTTTACAGTACGTATTATACAAAATTGATATTACAATAATTATATGAGCTATAGTAGTAATAATTAATAATTATATGGTAATTAAGTCACAATATGGTAGTTATCTAATGAACATTTTTTTCAGATGATGCTTTATCCAATCAAAATTCTGAAGATCTGATTAATGTCACAACGAATTCCCGACGAGAGGATTTCGAATCTACCTCCGAAGAATCGACCTTAATGTCACCACTGGAATGCAAAATTAGACAATAAGCAAATGATTAGATAGTCTTTAATTTAGCCTAGCAATTATAAATATATGAATATATTAGGTGTAGTAAAAAGAAATCCATTATTTTTCCATTCAATTTCATGCAAAAATAATGGATTTCTTTTTACTACACCTAATAATTAAATAAAATTACTCAGACCAAAATCAAGTTTTTAAAACAAAGGCATTTAGGCCGGTATTCATATCAGATCTTATATTTAAGACTGTCTTAAGTGCAGTCTTAAAAATATATACGTTATAACCAGAAGCCAGTATCTATAGTCGATTTATATATATTTGAGACTGTCTTAAGTATATATATCTTAAGATGTCATAAGCCAATCAGAGGGCTATATTTAGCATCTTAAAATATTACTTAATTAAGATTCGATGATGTTAAAATAAAAATGGACTATAAATTCTTTATAGATACGCTGTATATAATTTAAAGATAAAAGTTTCTTGCATTATGATCATGAGAGATTTTACCTGATATTACCAAAGACCGATATACTTATAGTATAAGCACTCTGGGAGGCTCGGGATCTGGTGACATTTGAAGAACGCTGATATTTGAAGAACTGATGACCCCTAACACTACCCTTTAGCAAAGGGTCACATTCATGTCACAATAGAATCATTATAATTAAAAAGAAAATATGAAATGATCACTGTGAGATTATCATAACAAAATAATACATGTTACAAAGACATTCGCACATATATCACCATTGCTGTGACATTTCATATTAAGTATGGGAAAAAGTTCGTGGCGTTAGATGGCATTAAAAAAACGCCACGAACTTTTTCCCATACCTAATATTTTCTTTTTAATTACAGTGACTCTATCGTGACGTGAATGTGATCCTTTATTAAAGGATAGTGTTAAGTCATTAACGTTCTTCAAATACCACCAGACCTCGATAGCAATGTAAGCCTCCCAGAGTGCTTACATTGCTATCACATCACATTAATTGTGATAAAGCGGACATTACATCACCATGTCGTAATCATGTTGTGATGTTTTTGCTGTGAAGATATCAATTATTTTTATTGATTTAAATGTATTTAAGTGCACTGAAAAAAAAAATCTTAATTTCAAAGAAATATTTCTTTTGCTCGAATTCAAAAATTATTTCTTTGGATCAATGAAAATTTCTTTGAAAATAAGATATTGTACAATACGAAATAATTTTTTTTATGAGCAAAGAAATATTTCTTTGAAATTAAGATTTTTTTTCAGTGTATGAATAGCCAGATTCAAGAATAAATTAATGAAACCACAGTTACGACAATTGGAAATTACAGGAACACGAATGTATAGCGTGTGCATGAAAATGTCTATAGTGATTTTACAATTGAAAAAGCATTCTTTATTATCCTTTAATACTGTTTTATCATCAGAAATGTAAAAATCTTGGAGATTTGTATATTTTTGATGATAAAATAATGTTTTATGAATTAAGAAAGGTAAAATCTTTATTTATATTGGTCCATATTCAGAACGCGCTTTTATCTCTGAAAATCTATAATATACGTAACATAAAATATACCCGAGAAAAAATGTTTTATATATAATTATATAAAATTATAAAAATATATATATAATTTTACGCGATTGTATATAAATAGACATATTTTGGTAATTATTTAGAATAATCCCTTCTCCCGCACTTCAAATTTTAATAAAAATACACTTATTTAACATGTTTTCACTCAAAAAGAATCTGGCAGCGATCGGCATGAATTGAGTTATTAAGTGTTAAAGTTGGAGACTTTAGAGATATCAACCCGATTCGATATAACTCCATGTATACTGTTAGAAATGTTAAATTTTCTTTCTTAAATTTCATTAAGTTTTAAGTTACGCAATTTGAACTCAATTTCATGACATTATATTAAATTTAATGCATTTATAACTAAAAAGTATATGTGTACATGTACATAAAATTTAATGTATTTTTCATGAAAATTTATGAAATTTAATGTATTTTTCATAAAATTTTATTAAAAGTACATTAAATTTCATAAATTTAATGTACATTCATTACATTTAAGTACCCAGCAAACGAGAATGAATTGAAATGAATTGAAATGGATTCAGATTTTCAGAAATATTGATTCACGAATGTTAAAATGAATGCTTTTCAATCCTGAATGTATTTTTATTCATTTATAGGAATTGCATGGAGCATATACCTTTCTCTATGCCTTTCAATCTAAAAATAATATTAACTTTTTCTGTACAAAACAACACAATTGTGAATACTATTCAATTCAAAATTTTTAATAGGAAATGCAGTTTTTCAATCCAATTGCATCCAATTGAATCTAATTGAATCCAATTGAATCCAATTAAATCCAAAAAAAAGTATTCTCTATTTAAAATACGCATTTGAACAGAAAAAAATTTCAATTCATTTTAATCCATTCTCGTTTGTTGGGCCCAACAAACGAGAATGGATTGAAATGAATTAGATTTTTGAAATAATCGACAAAGTATACGATATTCTTATTCATTTCTCTTTTATTGTTTTTGTCTTTAAAATTTAGAGCCATCAGATTGCTAACGGTTTAAAAGCTTTGCTAATATTCGATGAATATTTAACATCTTCTCGAGAAAAAAAGGTATAAAAAAAACAATTTAATTTGCATTATATGGATTTACTAATTTTTTTTAGTTAACTTGTTTTTAGAAAACTTATACGATATAAATTTTTACCTTTGTAAAAATTTGTACGTCTCGTTTTTGCAGTTATACTTTGAAATAATTACAAAAATACATATATAACTGATAGAATCGCATGATTACAAAATTATAGTTAAAAAATTAAAAATGTTATACAATCAAAGCTAATTATTTTGTATTCGCATAAATAATCAAGAATATCAAATTTTAGTGTTCTTTATTAAAAGAAATATATACAGCATCTGCAATTAAAAGAATAAAAAGAATTATTCCACATCTTCCTCATCATCATCTTCTTGACTGTTAATCTGGAAGTATCGTAACTCATACGTTTCCTTGTCTTTCGATACTACTCGCAACCAATCACGCAATTTATTCTTCTTCAAATATTTCTTTGTCAAATACTTGAGATATCTATAAAAACAATGTTTTCCAAATTAGTGCAAATATCGCTCTTCCCATAGCTTATAATAGTAAACTTGTAAAAAATAAACAAATATTCATAATCAATTCTTATTTTAAAATTATCTTAAGATGTCACGAACCAACTAGAGGAACATATTAAGACATTATTTAAGATAACATTGAAATAATAATGGACTATGAATTGGCTATATTATTAATATTGTTTAATATCATCAAGGTTTTATCTACTTAATAAAGACAAAATGGCACAAATATCGTTTTGTCTTTGTTCGTCATTAAATGCCAAGATAAAATGATATTTGTGTCAACTTGTATCACTAGAATCATAGGTATTTAGTTATTCTTATGGGCTTTCTATAATAAGTCATTACCTAACTCGAAGCCATAAGAAATTGACTAATCATAGTCGATTATTTTTCTCATATTCAACTATGATCGATCAATTTCTTATAGCTCAGAGTTTAAAACTTAAAATTTATTCATTGTCGCTTAAGTCGATCACAGAGATGTATTAGCATTTTAAGACATTATTTAAAATGGTTTTAAAGAACAGATTATCAATATCAGTCTAAATGGCAAGCATCTATAAGTCAGTATTCATAATTTATTCCTATTTAAAGATTGTCTTAAGTAATATCATAAGATGCTAATTTAACTTTGTGATTGATTCACGACATATTGAAATTGTATTTAAGATGATTCATATGAACTGACTATGGATATCAACTATATCCATAATGTTCTACAATTGTTATAATCATAGAAAAACGATATTACTCACCGTTTTGAGAAATCGACATCACTATTGACAGTGAGTTTCATTTTATTGCGTTCCAAGGCAACATTGTTGCCAAAGTTATTAGTTTTCCCACCAACCTTGATTTTTTCTTGTAAATATTTTTCCTAAAAAGAAAAAACATCATCGTCTTATCAGCCTCAATGATATAATATTAAAACAATAGGTATTACGCAATTATTCAAAATAAATCAACGTTAGAATGTTTTATCACGTAGAGGTTAGGAAAATCCGAGAAATAGGATAGGTCTCGATTTCAATCAAACGAACAATTTCGAGCAAAATTCTCACAGATGGGAAAAGAGAGTATTAGGAATATAATCTGAAATAATTAAGAATAATAATGTAACTTACAAAATTGGTAACATCCATAATATTATCTTCCACGGGATGCGTGCAATCGATCGTGAATCTCACGGATACCTTTTTCTTCTGTCCCTTGCCCCGAAGCACCTGCTTCTTAATCGGGCCTTTAGTTTTCTTTGCTGGCTAAAAATTTGCGAAATAATCTATTTAATGATAATGTTGCCATTATTTTATAGCAACATTATGAAACATGGAAAATCGTCCAAGACGCCGAGGTAGGAGCGTATGGTAGGATACGTATGAATCGGACTAGATTGAAACGATCTCAACATAAAATAATAAGCCAATGTGTCGCGATTGACGAGTCGGACGCGTTCTTTCTGTACGTAATGTTATTTTAACGAAATTCTGCCATAATTACGAATAATCGTCGTATTTTTGCGAAAACGACAACTTACCAGAACCATGTTCACGTGTGTCCAACGTATGAAAGAACACGAGAAAATTGATTCTGATTGATCATCATATGGCGCTACAATCGTTTACGCGGGAATATTTATTATCAAAAATTTACTAGATATAGACACAACAGAGATACCAACAGCGTGTGGTTCAGCAGAACGAAAGTCTACCAAATCGGAGGAAAGAACAGGTTTGGGATCGAGACGAGGAGCGTCCTAATATTTTTCTCTATTGTCGTCAATTGTTTACATGATTAATTGAGAGCGAAAATCTATAATTCACGTGACACGTATATGTATTATGGATTTTCACTATATTATATATATATATATATCTGAAAATTCTATTTATATCTCCCGCATGCTTTGAACGTATATTCACTGGTATTTTTTCCGATCATTTTTATTAATAATATATAATAGTAATACCTTTCTCAGTGGTTTTGATTTCAAAATTAAATCTAGTCACTGTAACTGAATATAATTCTTCGATCAACAGATACGATTCTACATCGCAGAACATATGCAATAATAAATTGTTATAAAACATTCTTATTGCATTTTAAAATATTAGCATTTGTAGCGTTATAGCATTCTAAGATATTGCTAATTAAAATAAGAATTATTAATTGAAATAAGAAATTGGCTATGAATATTGATTTATCTTATTATGATTATGGCGTAATAAGCCAATATCTAAACTTTGACCAATTATAGTCGATTATTCTTCTCATCGATTATAATTGGTCAATTCTTTATAGATTAAGACTTAAAACTTAGGTAATATGGCTTATTATAAAAAGTCTATAAGAGATTCCATACGTATTTGATCTGTAACTTGAGCCAATTTATCTGAACTGCATGCTGAGATAGAAGAGCGATTTAGGACTCGCCATCAGAGGTCCAACGGGACTCGCTCGGATTCGCGCGAACACCGTAATCACACGAATTCCCTTTAAATAGAACATCAATCTCAAATTCATTTCAGGCATCTAAAGCAGGACTCCTACATCACTTTATTGATGAGTCTAGTAGTGTGGGACTGTGGGGATGAAACGCCGCGGCCGACTGACTTTTAAAAGCTTCGAGTCAGGCCTTGAATTATTAAAAATAAACGACAATGTATAATTCGTCGTAATCAAATAAGTAAATCGTAAATCCTCCATGTTTACAAGTAAGTTTTTCTAAATCATATTTCCGCAAGTAAGATGATTTAAACAATTTAATATATAAATTTTATATCAAATTTATACGTCTCATATTTTTAGTACTTGACAATGTTTTTCGAATTCAGCCAAAAGAATATATTTGAAGAAAAATGACATGCTTGGAAATTCTGGTGGCTCTTGAGAGTTTCCTGTTCTCATACATAAGCAACATTGCTGCCTATTTAAAAAAATATATTTATGTAGGTATCACGCATAATATACGCTAAATATTAAATAAGAGAAAAACACAATTAATGGAATGACTCGTAAATGATTTAAAATTGAATACATTCTGGAATTAAATAATCAAAAATTCTTTTACAGTTAGTAAAGGAAATCAACTTTTTCAAACCGAAACTTTTAGTAATAAAATTTAAATCTTGAAAAAGTAGATATCTTTTGTGAGACTCGTCTTTGATATATTACAATTTTAATAAATTTTAATAATAAAATAAATAAAAAAATTGATGCAAGGTATATCCTAAAATGCACATTAAATTATTTCTTTACCTTCATTTCACTTTTCATATTTTGATGTTGAGAAGAGCATGTCTTTGAATTTTCATCGGATATTAGCAAAGTTTTTAAACTATTTGGTAATCTGATGACTCTAAATTAAAAAGACAAAGCAAACAAAATATTCATAAAATGAGACGTCAATGAGATGTGCATATTATTGATTATTTAAAACTTTATTAAAAATTTTAAATAATCAATAATATGTACAGTATAATCAATAATATGCACGACATTCACGTATTTTAGTATTTTCAATACTAAAAATCTACAATACGTAATGTGAACTATAAATTTTCAGTACTGGCTGTGCATATCGAAATACGCCTATAAAGACATAATTATTTATGAAGTCATTTTATTTATATTCATTGTATGTTACTTTTAACTCTTACTTCTAATTTTTTATATGTCTTAAATCTTATTATTGTATCCATTGCATTGTATTTAATCCTTCTAATTATTTTATGTCTATAAATTATAGATACAATTCCTATAAATTATAGACATTGACTATGTTTACACCTTATGTCCGTTTCCACTAATGTAGATTAACTTTAATCTCGGTTCAACTTATTCTTCGTCTTTTTAATATCTTTCTAATCTTTAGAATTAGAAAAAGAAGATAAGTTGAACTGAGATTAAAATTAATCTATATTGGTAGAAATGGACATTAATCGGATTTAATAATATTCGTAGTTAGAAACTAATCATTCCATTTTTCAGAGAAATATAGTTATGAGATTGGTTAGTTTCACAGTTAGTAGTTCATAAATACAAGTATTATGAAAACTGATTAGGTGCCACATAAATGTGATCATTAATTCCTATTCTTCCATTATGTCTAGATCTTTATTTATTATACATATTATATAATCAATATACAAGTCTTAACACTCAAAGTGAACTTTCTAATAGAGGCATAAATCGACACAGTGACAAGAGTCATTCTTGTCTTTGTTTCTTACTGATTTTTGAACAAGGACAGGATGACTCTTATGTCAATTTGTGTCTCTTGCTGGAAATATTTTAAAAATACTGCTGCAACATTGCTGAAATAATATTACAAAAAGAAGTCTTCGCAATGTTTCTGCAACATTGTATTGCAATATGCAACATTGAAATGTTGCAGCAATGTTGCTACAAGTTTTTGTACTGTACGAGTCAATTCATTTCAACTCATTCTTCTTTGCTGAGTAAATAATTACCTATATTTTATATATAATTGTATATAATTATACATAAAATTATATATAATTATATAGAATTATGTATAATTATATATAAAATATTTTTCCCGGGTAGTATGTTAGCGCGCTAACATCGTTGTAAGCGTGTTCTGAATATGAGTCACATTATATTTATCTTAATTTAGAACAGTTAGAATGGTTGATAATGTCATCGTTTTTCAATTTCCACAGAATGAATCAGAGATCAATTGCTCCAGAGTAATCACGCTAACTCTTGTAAAAATATCGATCGTTATTTTTATTAATATCTTGTCAATGATAAGTTTAAAAATCAAACGCACGCACTTTATAATAGTTTAAATTTGGCGCAATTTCCTATTCGTCATGTAACAAATTTTTATTCATTGTTCCATTTTTCCTTTTTTTATGTCGTGTTGTGGAGAAAGCGCTGAGAGGTGCTGAGATCGTCTCATCGTTCATATAGTGCTTGTATGCATTTAAATTAATAAAATATTATTTTTTATGTGTAGCAACAATTTTAATTATTATCTTCATATTCTGCTAACAAAAACACGTAAGAGTAGAACTTTTTCATTTGTAAGTTAAGTTTATATATTTCGTATAATTAATAATTTTTCGATAGCAATTGAGGTTATATGAGATTTCTAATGTTTCAATCCTGTTGTAAATAGTCTTTTTTCTGAATTATAGTAGCTCTAAAATGAGTGTAATTACTGCGTCCGAGAAGAAACGCTTGCAATCCTTGAAGGAGAAGAAACAGGCATTCAAAGCAAAAGGACAATTTATACAGCAAGCATTAAAGAACTTAGTGGGTTTGTTCATGTTGTATTTTATATGTATATATTATACTTATAAGATTATTTTTTTTTTTAGGATAATACTACAAACAATAAAAAAATTATATTTGATGATGTTAATGAACAGCAAGACGTAAAACGAAAGAAAAAAACAAAGAGAGATTTGTTTGACAGTGACGATGACAATAAGAATGAAAAGGATTCTTTATGGAATGAAGATGAATTTAAAGTTAAGAAATGTAAAAAGGTAAGCATTTGATACTTTGTTTTTTTCAATAATGATACTAATAGTATTTATTTATGCTCACAGACTACTCTTGGAAATGATGCACGTTTTATTCTGGATGATCGTTTCATAGAAGATAACAATCAGACCAAGGAAAGTAAAGTTGTTGAGGATACCGATGAGTGTAGTTTGCAGAAGGAGAAGGAAAAACAATTAGATATTTTAGAAAATATTTTAGGAACACCACTTACCATAAAAAATCTGGAAACAAAACCTACTAAGTAAGAATATTTAAATAAATAGAACTTATGATTGTTACTTTGGATATCTAATGATAAAATATTTACAGGAAAGAATTGATGATACGATATGATCCAACTGAAAATGGACACTGTGAATATGAAGTAAAACCTGTTCAACCAGAAACTAAGGAAAAAAGTACCAAAAAAAAGAAACGTAATAAATCCATGCCAGAAATTACAGATTCTGCAATTCCTGAACCAGAAGTGTCAAAGGATATTTATTATACTGTATCTGATACTCTGACAGAAAGCTTGAAACAGAAAGAAGGATTTAGTTTATTAAAATTACATGGAAAGGAAAGAAATGATACAGGTGTTTATTAAAAAATATGACATTTTTATATTTTTATTATTTTATGTCTGTACATATATTATTTCAGTTTTAGAAAGTATCAAGGCTAATGATACATCCATAGTGGAAAATATTAAAGCCCAACATTTTAAATTTAATTTAAATGCAAATAATGCATTTAAATATGATTCATCTGATGAAGAAAATACATCTAAAGCACCAGATATAAATAATCAAATGGTTGACGAAACTAAAGAAGGTATTCAAGAAAAAATCCTGTTTGGCCATAAAGATACTCTATTTTTTGATAGCAATGATGTAAGATTTAATGGTATGTATAATAAAAAAAACCATGGAATTAGAGCATTTAAGGTGATACTATAAATATATATATTTTTTTAGAAGCTGTAAAATTCTTCAGTACAGAAGCTACTTCAAATGATACACTTAATAATTTAAGACGCGAATTAAAAACAATTGTACGCATGAAAATTCGTAATAATGTAAGGAGACATCAGCCCTACGGTAAGAAAAGAAAAATAAAAAAATCTCAATAATATTTTTTTATTCTCTTTGAATATTTATATTTGAAAAAGATATAGTAAATAAATATAAAACTAAAATTATAAAAAATTTATAAATGTATAAAAATAGATTTATTACATTATAAATACACACATACATCATGAATTTATTATATACATGAATTTTTATTACTTCTTTAGACTTTACATTGACTATTATACAGTAATTTAGTCAATAATAACTTACTTTTTCTATCCACTTAACAATATCTGAAAAGTTCTCAATCTCTTCCGTGATATAAACAATGTCTGGTCACAGTCATCATCTACTGATTTTTCTCCTTATCGTTATCCATATCATTTAGGTTAGGTTTACAGATTTAGACATTTATGTTATATTCGAAGAATCATATATGTTGAAGTTTTAATAAATTTTAAAAAATATGAGACATATGACGAGATAATAATAACGATTCAATATGTCGTGAATAAAATTATTACAAATTACAAATTAAAAAACAATAAAATAAAAGTTTCCTTTATCAAATTTATATTTTTTATATCAAACCTGTTGTATTAAACACGTATCTTATTACGTTTTGTTAGTTTCTTTAGAGGATAAGATGGAAAAGAAGATTGACTACAAAAAGAGAATTGAAGAGATCTATTCTTTGCTTAGATTTATTGTTAGATTTACTGCTTAGATACATATATATCTGATAAAATAACAATACATATGTATGATCGTTTTATAACCAACAAAGCAATCTACATTGCTAATCCATATGATTGTCATGTAAATTTCAAAAGATGTGCTTAAAAACGGTAAATTATCATTTTGTATGTTTTTCTTTATAAAAAAAAAAAACATAAATAAAATGCACTACTGCATAAATTTTTCGAAAAAAAAAAAATAAAAATTAATTACCGAAATGCTCGCGGTTCAAAGTTTGGTTCGATGATTTGAACTTTATCATTAAAATAAGCATTCATCTATTCAGAAAAGAAAGATAAATGGCTTTATTTGCATTCTACCATGTATATGTAACATTTACATATTGCATTTAATTACATAAATTTTGAAAATTATCTGCACATTATAATTTATTCTTCTAATTAAAATTAATATCTTTATCTATAAAATAAATTTTTTTTTATAACAAAAAAACATAAATAATTTAAGAAATGATAATATAAAATGCTTTAGAAATTTTTTATTTAGATATTTTCCCGTATATAAAATTTTGTAAAAAAATTTTTTAATGCACATTGAAATAACATTTTACTTTATTCCCTTGCAGTGGTAGAACACTTTGTTCCATTATATTCTATATTATAAATTTAATGAATAAAGTATTACATTAGTTTCTTTTGTCAATATATGGTTGTTTATGACATTCTGTGATAAAACTTCTTTAACATATCAAAAAAAATATTGTGTGGAAGTCCGGACGATATCTGTTTTATGTATACATTAATTAGATTATATGTTTCTTCTTCGTATCTGAAGTAAGCATCCAGCAGATTTAAGTCATTGAATAGTTGTTTCACGCGTTGTACTTTCTCTCGATCCAAAGTTCCGTAACATTCCTATGTAATAAAAAAAGAAAGAGTTAATATAACAGCGTTCGATGAAGCAATACATTTAACAAATGATACTCACTTCTAGTATTTTACGCTATTGTGGAGTAACGTGTTGAAGCGCTTCAACAATAAACCACGTACATTTCCCTTCCTGGATATCAGTCTTACTTTTGCCACAGACTTGGTCTCCATAACAATCCAAATAATCGTCTTGAATTTGAAACAAACATCCTATTTCTGTTAAGATGGTTGTTGCTTCCCTGAACATCTCTTGATCTTTTATTCCAGCCTACAAGTAACACATCATTATTTATCAATTATTATCAAGCAAATCAATTTTCGTGTACGATATATATATAATTATGGTACACTTACTAAATGCATTGCTACAATTACTGGTAAACAAAGTGAATAATACGCTGTTTTGAATTCAATAATGGAATTATATTGATTCGTCGTAAATAAATTCAGATTTGGTCTGTTAAAATTAGAAAACAAATCTAAACTTTGGCCTATTGCTGTCTTATAGTCTATCGAAATATACTTTCATATATAATTGCTCGATTGAAAAGGAAAAGGAAATTTATAATGGACATCGGAAAAAAGGAAGATATATCTTTACTCACATCTTGGAATGTTTCTAGTAGATTAACATAACAATCTTTTCCTTTGAAGTGTTTTCGAATTAAATAAAATATGGAGCTCAGTAATATGAAAGAGTCGTTGATTGCTACTAAACTGAGATCATTGCATCAGTACCAACATGGTTGGCCTCGATGAAATAACGAGTGATCTTCTATATCGTCTACTATGAAGAAAGAAGCTTGCATCTGTAAATGTTATCATTAATTCATGATCATACTTAATTAAAATGATTATTATATATTGTTTCTTTGATTTGAAGGTATTAAAATCTTAGGTATATCTTGCATTTGATTCATTTAATGCGGTTGTTCCATCTTTTGATCAATTTTATTTATTGAATAAATAATAAGATTACCCAATCACATGTGCGGATTGCCAGATTTACTGCTCACAGGTAAAATTTATTAAAAGGTGCAACAACCGATCTTTAAAGTTTATGAAAAATATCGATATCAAGAAAAGAATAATGAAATACGTACCAATTCCATACACCATGCTAAAATCCGGGCTAGACGAATATTTTCTTCTGTCAGTTGATCACTTGGTACTAATAACTTGTAGGTATAAACTAGCCCTAAACCGCGATTTTTCTTTCCTTGTGGAACATTGTATTGTAATAGCTAAATAAAGAAACATCAATGTATGTTTGTTCAATTCTAATGTTCAGTGTTTCATATTTCGTTTTATTATTATAGTTTTTGAATTATTAAAATATTAAAAATACTTGACGTCTTTTTTATTTTCTACAAAATCTGGAACTGATTCTATTTGTTTAAACAATTCTCCTTAAGATATTTTTAAACTTCGATGATGTTTTATTTTTCTAAATTTATACATTATTTGAGAAAAAGAAACAGAAAGAAATTCTTATTTAAAATTTTTATATTCATGATTATTAATTTTGTCATAATGACATTGTATTATGTTGTATTTTTTATAATCATGCTGAAAGAATTTATTCTGAATCGATTAGTCTTTCAAATAAGTTTTGATTACGTCATCTGTTACATCCTATTATTTAGCTTTTAATTAATAACACAGGTCGACAAAATTTAGAAAGATCTTACGCTTTGAATTTTAAAAGATGTAGGATTTTTGCGCCGAAAGCGTTTTTTTTCCATTATCCTCCATTTTTTTACAATATTTGCAAAAACAGTTTTTTTCCGGCTAAACAAAGAATGATATCGAAGTTTGTTTTGTGACATTTAACTTAGAAATGTTCCAACAATACTAAAAATATTTTTTCGATGCTTATAAAAATGTTTTATGCAAATCACGAACAAAAATACTTTGGAAAAATCGTAAAAAATATCTGACAATTTATACTTGTAGCTATATATTTCTAGTTTAAATCCTTTTTTGAAAAACTAATTTCCGATTCCACACATCTAAAATGCAAAAACAGCCGGATTGGGTTAATGCATTAGGTCGATGCATAAACATTTTTATAAGCAAAAATTAATAAAGAAAAACTTACTTTGGAAAAAACTGTTTTTGCGATTATTTAATAAATGGAGAGTGATGGAAAAAAAAACGGACTATTAATTCACTTTCAGTGCATCAAAATCCTACGAAAATATCTTTCAAAGTTCAAAGCACAAGATCCCCCCCATCCTAAATTTTATTGGCCTGTATAATTACTTACTTTTTCCAGCCATTTTGCAACATCTGGAATGTCAAAATTTTCAACTGCTTCTTTGATATCATGAATAATGTCCGGCCACACTGCTATTAATTGCTGACTTTCTTCTTTGCTTGTTATTCGTATCGTTGGAGTCATGGAATGAGCCATTTATGTTATTAATTGAACGTTCTAAGGTTTTTAACAAACATTAGTTTAACAAGTATGACAAATAATAAGTAACAATGACGATTTAGTCACGTCATGAATAAAATTGTAATGAGTTACAAGCCAAAAAGATGATGAAATAAAAATTTCTTATATATTTTGTATATCTTTTATATGAAGTATTTCATATTTTATTAAATTTTGTTAACCTTTAGAGAATAAGATGGAAAAGAAAAACATGAAAATAGTATTAAAGAAAAATCTGTTCTTTTCTTGGTTATATATATTCAATACATTGAATAACAATACATATGTATGGTCTTTTTATGATCAACAAAACGGTCTACGCATTAGTAATTCATATGACTGGCATGTAAATATCAAAAGATTTTAATTTAAATAACAAATTGTCCTTGCTGTTTTTTTTATCCGAAAAATCAGTATAAACAGAATGAAGAATATTTAATATTATTGCATAATTTTAATATTAGAATTAATCGTTAAAATGCACGTTTTTTTATTTATTTAGAAATGAAGGAGAAAATATATATTACAGTGTTACCTATTACCATGTGTATGTAACATTAATATACATTGCAATTAATTATATAAAGGATTCTTACAAATATTGGTGACATTGTATTTTTTTATAAATAAAATTAAATTAATATTTACCTTCATAAAATTACATTATAAATAATTTTAGAAGTGATTATTATTAAATATTAAAAAATTTTTTTTATTTTCTGAAGTGAAATATCTTTCTGGACATAAATCTTTATAGATTAGATCTCTTATAGATTATTATTTTTTTTTAGATTTTATATAAGAGATATTTTGATATTTTTCACAACAAAATAACATTTCAGTACTCTTGAACATCAGTAGAATACTTCTCGTTTCACTTTATTCTGTATTTTAAATTTAACGATAAAATATCAATGCATAATAAGTATTTATTAATATCAGTTTCTTTCTTCAATATACATATACAATATACATATACGATTATTTTATATCATTCTGTGATAAAGCTTCCATAATAAAGTCAAGAAAAGACTACGTGAAAGCTCACATGATATCTGCTATATGTACTTTTAGTAGATTATATGTTTCTTCTTCATATGAGAATAAGCTTTTGGTAAATCAAGATTAGTGAAAAGTTGTTTCACGCGTTTTATTTTTTCCGGATCGGGAGAGCCGTAACATTCCTACATAATAAGAAAAAGAATTAATAGAACAGCACACACACACACACACACACACACACACACACACACACACACACACACACACACACACACACACACACACACACACACACACACACACACACATAAAACACCAAGATACACACCTCTAAAAT
>Ga0157364_1001179_pt1 | contig 21444 bp, 11 predicted proteins | sample AttsexASBM2_FD_111476 | JGI IMG/M metagenome (GOLD analysis project Ga0157364, IMG submission 111476) | Fungus gardens microbial communities from leaf cutter ant in Ribeirão Preto, State of São Paulo, Brazil - Atta sexdens ASBM2 | ecosystem: Host-associated > Fungi > Mycelium > Unclassified ...
CACACACACACACATATATATATATATATATATATATATATATATATAGAGAAAGCATAATTTGATACATATATAATCAACTGTCATAGATCCGTTTCAATAAAAAAATACTTATCACTCACCGACCGATGCGCAACAGTGGAGTTATTTACTATGTTGACTATGTTGATCTATAACATACCAATATAAAATTTAAATTACAGCAACGCTTAAAATAATCAATGTTTTAATGAATAATTATTATTATGTATCAATGACATTTTTATTCGTCTTTCGATCAGACATTTATTGAAATAATTATATCATTTCCGAAAAAATTTTACTTTATATGAATAAACTTTTATAAAATATTAGAAAACTTTTTCTCTAATCATTACTTTTAAATCTTCAAAACAATTAAAAAAAAAACGAAAAGGAATAATCTTATGCAAATAAAAAATAATACTCACTACAAAGTTTTTCCGCCGATGTCCGATGTCTCTCCAAGACCTCCTCCTCCTCTCCAATTGTCTCCAAATCAAAGCTCTGAAAAAAAGGGACATGATTATTTTCTTCTTTAGGTTTGAAAAAAGTAATTAAATTTTTATTGAAGTTTGTTAAATTATCAGCTATTAGTCTCATAATCAGCTATAAATAATCAACTATTAGTTTCATAAGCGATCATATCAGCTATATATACAATATAGGAAATCTGGAGGATTCAATAAGCACGCCATAAATATGAGAATCAGATACGTAACGATACAATTTGCCGCATGTATAAGCGTGTATAAGCGTGTACCTGCTTAGCGCACTGACCGCTAAAATAGCACACGCAGCTCAGCGGTAACAGCTCTGACCCACGCATATACGGCGTATTCACGGCGAGCAACTTAGTAAATTCTTAATTCTTATCTAGGTGTATCGCGCGCGTGCATTGAATCGCCGAGTCGGCGACGATCAAGTCGTATCCATCCGCCGACTTATCGCTACGGATTAAACTTAGATCAGCGTAAATTGCTGTAACTTCATCGGAAAAGTGCGATCTCCGCTAATTACAACCATCATGAGTCGTCGCGTATGCGTTTCCCACTTCCTTTTCAACTTTCCTGAGCACGAGCGCCGTAAATCTTACGAGAGAGCTCGATAAACGGACGAGTCACTTGCACCACTAAGCGCAGTCAATACGATGAAATATAGCGGTTAAATCAGCGTATTAAGATAAGTACTACTCCGGTTTAAACATAAGGAAGTTAAGGAAAGCAATAAAAGATGCCGAGATAAGTTGAATCGTGAGGTAAGACGATTAAGAAAAATCTATGTGCTTCCCGTTTCATATCAAACGATTTCGTGAGAGAACAATTACGAAGCTAATTAAATACCGCATTAACAATCTTCAATCATGCGTTCAACCATCATACGTTCTCCAGCAAAAAAAAACTTTGGACGAACGCGGGCAATTACAGATCTATCAAGAAGCGATTATCGATGATTCGTCGATGACTCGATTCTTTGAACTGCAGGGAATCACTCTCTATCGGAGGATCGTAGGTCGATCCAGTAACATTGTAAGTCACGTCCCTGCGGCACATTTAATTCCATAGTAAGAAACGAGAATGGGCGTATCGAATCTCGACGAAGTAGTCATCGTAACCAGAGCGAAAGTATTCTGAATATCGTTGTGGCGAGCACTATTGTTGTGCAACGAGTCAGACCTATCCCAACGAACATACGACGGGCATATACAGGAACGCATTTATTTATAAATCAAAAAGTAATAATAAAATTAAGTAAATCAAAAAATCTATCTCTTTTCTCCCTTTACTTTTAGTGAAAATTAAATAATAATAAGTAATAGAAAAAGATACAAAGTATATGAAAAAGATACAAAGTATATTGTTTGACGTGTTCAATTAATACTCATAATGAATAAAAGATTACAATGTTGACCTTTCTCAGATAGTTTATTATATATAGATTTAATTGAACGAGTATTAAAACGGTAGAAGACGTAAATCCGCCCCTGCAAGTATTCTTCCAGCGTTTTCGATTAGTCACGGCATATATCGAGTACTCGAAACTCATTCGCCATGGGCCGTCGAGTTGAAATCTCGTCAATAAAAGGAACTCGGAGTGCGTTACGCGTCTAACTAGCGACCCACCGACCGAGGTGTCTCCGTAAAAAAAGTGTTTCAAAGATTTCATGTCGGATAAGCATCCATCACATTGTGAATCCCTCAGACCCACGGCGGTGTGTATCTCGAGTGTCTTTTTGACACTGACGGACAAACGGACAAACGGATAAAGCAACAATGGCTCGTTTCGAGCGTGAAGTTGAATGAATTCTGTCAGAATGACAATCAATGATACAGCGTTGTGCAATGAAACATTATCTCTCAAGTAAAAAAAAAAGCATGCAATGGTATTTTTCAAACGACTTGAAGAATTCACAAGTTTCATAAAGAAGAGAAAAGGAAGATTGATTTGAAATTAAAATAAGTTGAAATGTATTTTCTTAGATAATTATAATTCTTGGATAATTAATTCTTCGTTGAAGATTGTCCATCACGACCTCCACATTCTCGTATACAGAGTTAAACGTACATCATTCGCGACGCGGGAGAGATTTCACATATCTCGTATTTGCGATCGTGAGTCATGAATCTGCAGACTAGATAAGGGAATGATACATATGTCTTGTCCTCATAGATTTTATGATGAAAAGAACGTGTCAGAACTGACAATAAGGTATTTATAAATTTTATTTTTTTTAGCAAGAACGTGACAATATATAAAAATACACAAAGGATGTGTAATAACGCAAAATCTAAGAAAAAATGTAATGATATCAATTAATTTTGTATTCAAACAAATAATATTGTTCTTTTTAAGTATTGATTTCGGAACACTTATTAATAATAAGGCCATAATGATAAAACAATAATAATTATAAAAATAATAATTATAATTTTTAATAACTCCGTGATTAAATTGATAATAGAAACATAGTGATCAAATAATCATTGATTTTTTTATTTCTTTTATAAAAATTATTGATTTTATCATTAGAATATATTATACTGTCATTCTCTCTAACATTTACTAGTATAATTATCACGATTTATTTTGATATAAAAATATTTAAAAATGCATAATATATCGTTTCCTTGATTAAAACAACGTGTGAATGATAAAAGATCCTCGATATAATCGCATTAATTAAATCGAGTTTGCTTGGTTTTATCCGGCTACGTCAGATTTTGATGTATAGTCACTTCAGCAATTATTAAGTCTGCTGCTACCTCTTTCATTTTCCCTTTTTCTAAGTATACCCTGCGATAAATGCAATTGATCATTCAGATGGTATTTATCCACGCCTTGCAATATCTCCTTACAATGTAAGTGAAACTTGAAAAAATCATGACTATCTATTATCTCGTATAACTGGAATATTATTTGAAAAGTTTAAACTCGGCTTTTATCATATATAATTATCAAAGGTATTTTCTATTATTATAAAATAAATTATTCACATTTATTTATTAGATTGAATCTCTCTCTCTCTCTCTCTCTCTCTCTCTCTCTCGATTTAAATTTTTGCCGGTAGTTTTGTTGTTGCCGAGAAGGTGAACAATTTTTTGTAAAAATAGAGATTTCTTCGCCGTTTTCGTTTCTACATGGCGCTCGTAGTGAACGACCATTTTGCAGATATCATCTTCGATATCATCACGCAAGACATTATGAAGATTTACAGTTATTCGAGTAAGCGAAGCGACGCAGCGTTGTATTATACCCAAGATTCTTGACGGAACCCCCGCGGTGTCATACGCTATCAAGATATCATCGAAGCAGAGCGCCAAGGCGTGCACTATATGATATTCTCGTATCTATGCATCTTTCTATGTCAATTTCTATAATCTAGCGTGTAAGACAGCATTAACAGATACCTATAACCACTACAGATTATTCGAGGGATTTATGTCAAGTCAACTCATTCCTATATGTGGGAGCAAAAGTAATAATAAAATCAAAATTTGCATTATGATTACGAGTATACTTTACTTTTTTACCATTTTTTGGAATTCAAGTTTTTAATTATAGTTTACTTTTTTAAAAATAATTTATCGCTTGAAAACTATACGATACACCCTTCTCTTGTATGCTGATATTATCTAGAAAGGCCCCCATTCTGACTTCTGCGGCTAACCACACAGAAGTTGCTTTTAAAAAATGCAACCGCGACTAGATGAATCAGTGGATCGTGACTCATACATATCAAAAAATGTCGGCATCGAGAAATTGAGACGTGCAAAGTAAAATCGATCAGGGAATAAAACCAGATTGGAGTATTAGTATGCTTGCAAATATTGCGCTACATTTTAGATTATATATCATTTACGAGCGTAAACGCGAAGGGGTTCAATATTTCTTACTCGAAAATTAGTTTTGAGGGAGTGCCTTAACTGAAACTAATAATGCTTAATAGGCTCTTTGCTACTATAAATTGATACACAATTTTCCACAGGAAAAGGGATAAAATATACGAGCTCTATACATATATATCGACAAAGGTATTTTAACGACAGCTTATTACACAAAATATTACACACGTTAGCCTGATTCTCCCAGTTTTCCTCTATTTTCAAGGAATTCACATTCACATTCTATGGTTCTTTAAAACGTCTGAAATGTTTGGAATAAATTGAGAAATATCAAATAATCCAGAAAACGTCGGTAATTGATCATATAAAAGCAACACGTTAATTATCTTTTCGATACGGTGAAGATAATCTGCTTTGGAATATTAAATGTCCAATGTTGTCATGATTTTTTACAATATATAAACTTTTCTTAATTAAAAAGTGTATCTGTTATAAATACACATCGGTTTTAGAAATAATTGAATTTCATTGGATTATAAAAACAATGTTTGAAAATTTGTAAAAATTGAGATAAACGGTACATAATTGGAACTGCCCTGACAGCGACTTTAACGGTTGATGGCGAACGGTGCTGCGGAACCCTGTTGCAAATAGCACACCATTAGCCTCCGTATGAGACGGGCGTAATGTTATACATTATGCTCTAATGACTACGTGTGGATTGCTGCTGCGCATAAGTACGCGAGTCCGTTGTTCTCTTTTACCCGATCATCATACTAAAGACACAGGTGCACTCTTCAATAATAGTTTTCAATGTTCAACATAATCTAATTAATATAATAATGCAAAGGACAATTTTTTTAAAAGTTTCATCAAAATATTTTCGAGCAGGTACTTGAAAAGATTTTTTTGCGTAAATAAAAATTCAGTCAAAATAATGTATACAAAATATAATTATCGATAATATTATTTTGTTTAATCTTGTTTTTATTTTTATTACTCTGAAATGTAAATCCCTGTAAATAATTTCTCTTATTATTTCAACATTATCTCAATTAATTTTATTTGTATAAAAAAATTCTTTTATATATTCTTTTAAAATCTTCTTTTGAGAAATTTTCATCAAATTTCATGAAAACTGAAAGCTACTTTTTTCGAAATTGTGTATAAATATAATAATACTAATTAGACTTAAAAATAATATAAAAGTTGGAATATAAATATAAAAAATATAAAACAATTATTAATTTCGTCAATTTTTCTTCGTCAAAAGATAGTGTGAAAGAAAATACTGTAACAATTCATCAGATATAATCGTGATAAAGTGCATCTTAACTAAATAACGAGCAATGAAGACAAATGGGTAACCGCTATCACCTGTCCGTCCATGACATGCCTTCGGGGCATCGTCATGGTGCAACTCGTGTTTAATTAAGGTTAACGAGTAACGTACCTAGCACGTAATTAAGGAGAACGTAACCACTTACGTTTAATTTTGTCACCTTCTTGCAATTGGATAACGTCAGATTTTTCTACAAATCGCATCTCTAATTAATTTCTCTAGCGCATCTCTAGTTAATCCAATACACACAGCGACCATTGTCATAACATAACAGGAATCAAATACATGAAGAACGAGCCTCCTTCTCACTATCTCATATTTATTATGAGAAATGACGTGGAGCGTTCTATTCTTTCTTTTTTTTTTCCATCTTGGCAAGCCCCTTGCTCGATTGCATCTTCCCATCAACGAGAAATCATGAATGCGCATGCCAAATCTTTGAAGGGAACGATGACGGGATCCCTCGCGTCAACGTCTTTCTCGTTTATGCTTCGCGAAAGCGACGTGACGAGGAACGAAGTCCCTCCGGGCGATTTCGGACCGGCTCGTTTTCACGGCGGCACGCCATCGCCCCTTCTTCTCATGTTCGTCGTCAGGACATCCTACAGATTGTCCCACCACGTGGCCACGAGGAGAGATTCGGCGGCCACTGCGAGATCCAGCGCGATGCATTCCAATGCAAATATCTCTCGCCCTGGGGACACGGCATAATCGTCGCAATTTCATGCTTCTCAGAAATTCAACCTGCTCGCCTTACATCTCCTCTCTTCTACGATCCTTTCTGAAGCCTGATACTTTCTTACCTCATCCCCCGACCCAGTACTTGATAATTCACCCTCGAGTACTTTGGAGCGCCTTAATATTTCATTGCTGATCGGAAAGGAATAACAGAATCGTAAGTGGTTCGTAATGAAGGGTATATTTATAGCTCTTTCGGAATGATGGATGAACCGCATGATTTTATAAATCATCTTCAAAGTGATATATCGGTCTCTAATCTTTCTATTATTCTTTCTTTTCTTAAAAAAAAAGAGAATTAAAAATACAGATAATCACTTTTCTTAAAGAATACTTAAGAAAAACGCTATAGGATATAAATTAAGCAATGAACCAGCAGGAGACTAAAGATATCAAGTTTCAACTTGTCATCGAATCGGTTTTAGCATCTGTTAACCGCTCTGTTTATTCATAGTTTATTCATCAAGATGTTGAAGTTAAGACGATAAAGATAATCGTTGTGAAATTTTTAATTACTTTTCTAATCATTTGCTTCTTAAGAATTTTTTAATATAAGTTATTTTAATATAAGTCCCGTGTTTTTCATTTTATTATACGAGTATGAAATACTTGATTATATTTAAGAGAACAAAAACAAGACATCACGGAAAAAAACACAGGAAACTTCAGCAAATCTAGTCGTACGTAATATACAGACAGTCAATTTTGTATGTTAAAATAGCAAAGTTGACAGCTGAATAACATTAGCGATTTGTTAAACCATGAAATCTTCTTAGCTGTCGATGTTGAATTCGCATAGTAAATTATAGGTTTGCTGTACCACTCAATTAATTTTTTTTCCGTAATGTTTCATGCTTATTACGAGAAGAAGGAACATAAAGCTAGATAATTATAATATCTTATGGCAAACTATTAAAAATCCTTCCTCTTAAAAATGCAGACTAAGATTCTCGTGTTAAAATAGTTTCTACACGTACATCAAAATATTCATTGCTTATTTATCTTCTCACTTATATGTATTTCTCACGACGGATCTCTTTATTTCAGGGTGGTCGGAGCGGTGGTGGTCGGCGCGGCTGTCTGCAGCCGCATCCCTGGATTGGCGAAAAGTCAACGCGAGCAGTGCAGAAAAGCGCCGCACGCGATGCCGGCGGTGGGCGAAGGCGCCGCATTGGGTCTGCGCGAGTGCCGGCACCAGTTCCGACATCACCGTTGGAACTGTTCCCACGTATCCAACGATCAGGTCTTCGGTCACGTGGTGGTAGTGGGTAAGGATTGTTCTGTCACCAGTACTCGGTATTTATTACGCCGCGTAATATATCGTGGATGCTACATACGTATAAGATACTTGTACTCTTCGAGCTCCGCGAAAGGCTCTCCTGCCTGTGTAAAGTAGTAGGTAGCAGGATGAAATTGCGCAGTTAACGTTTCAAGTATCCGCAATAGAAACACTGTGCAATTGAAAACGTAAAAAAAGAAAAGTTTGGATATATGAGAATCCATCACTAGAATGCGCGCATAAAGTAGTATAGCTTATTGCCTGTTATGTATCAGTAAGTCGCGTGCGTGTTGGAATATCCTCAGTACATATATTACGTTACGAGTTAAAGAAGACACATGGTTGTTACATCATTCTCGCATTCTATTAGACTCGTACTTGTACCGCACTAATGATCTTTTCATTAATATCCTTGTACTTTGTCATCAATTTATTTTTTCATTTACATTCTAAACGATTACCTCTCATTCTAGAAGATTCAGTGATTAAAAATACAATTTCAGAACTAAATTAATAAATTCTCCATCTATTTTACCATAAAAATTACTACTCTCGTGTAGTTATTGAATAATTGATCAGCGATTGTATATTTAATTCTTTCAGTCATTCTACTTAAATAAACCAAAACGGGCATTATTCACGTGCATAAATATTTTTAGAGCTCATAATTTTATTTTTAAAAAATCAATAAAAAAATAATGTACATTAATATTCATGTACATTAATATACATTCTTATATATCATTTTTTTCTTATATTTTTAAATAAAACCAATAAGAATATATTAATATTCCAAAGATTGATGGTAATATTAAGCCAATTTTCAAAACTTCATCTAACTTTGATAAAAATATTAAATTCCTTCATTTTTCTCTTGAAACTCAAAATCGAAAATTCTTAAATTAAGTTCTATCCGGATCTCTTTAACGCTAATTCGAAGAGACATTTTACGGCAGTGCTGTGCCAGAATTTTTATAGCGCCTAGAATTTTACGGATAAAAGACGTAGTAGCGCATTTTTATCACTATGGAAATCAGAGGAACGGCAAGTGGTAGTGGACTACCATACATACACATCACATTCCAGTATAAAATAGGGTCTGGTTTCTCGTGTTACCGTTTCATCGTGACTGCAACTTGCACTCCAAGTACATAACTTACGTTCGAACACTAGGATTATCCTGTATCCTTGCCAATTAAAAAATAATAAACTAATATAATAATAATAAACTAATATTTAGAAACATATTTAATATACATTTATATTCTTTAATATATAGGTATAGTAAAAAGAAATCCATTATTTTTGCATGAAATTGAATGGAAAAATAATGGATTTCTTTTTACTACACCTAATATGTTCTTCCAAATCAATTTTCTAGATAATTCTAAATTTCAGTATTCTAAAATAAGTATTCTAAACTTGTACGATCTCTCGTTATTTTATCTGTAATTAAAAGAGAAAAAGTTATCTCTCGCAAAGTGTAATTATTTAAATGTGCTCGATATATGAACAGACATCTTTAATTTTTGATGGTAAAGAAACAACCTAATATCAACAAGTTGCGCGTCGTAGTGGAGGATTGGTTCGATGACAAACGGCGAAAGCGATATTTTTTGAGAACAAGATAATCTCTGAGTAGAAGCTGATATGTGATCCAAAAATATTGTTAAATGCGACACATTTGTCATCTTGGCATTAAATACTACAAATGTGAGTCGAGGGGATAAATGTCCCACATCGAAGGAATATTACTCGGTTGTACTATACTGCGTGTTACATCATGAGATGTCAGATCTCGTGAACCTTTTTTAGATTTTAAAGAGAAAAGATACAACTGAGAAAAAAATTTCCATTAAAAGAAAAATTAATTACAATCATAATAATTTCTCTGAGAGACTAAGATATTTTTTATTTTATTTTTTTCTCATTTCTAATAAAAAGCTTTTAATTTGAAACATCCTGTATGCGAAGAAGAGCAGATGTAACAGCGCAGCGCTTCGTAATGGTGCAAGTCAGCGATTTTTCATGATTAACCGAACGGATTAAAACACCGAGGTAGAAGAATCAGAGAAGCTTGGTAAATACAATGTGATTTACGACGCGCAACGAGATGATCGTACTTTGTTATCCGTACTCTTGCCATTATACAAGCCTCGTCTGTCATCATCGAGAAGCTCGTGGGTGACTTCTGGAATTCCACGCTGAATAAAGTGCGTATATAAATACATTGTAAAATCCTGCTAAAGAGATTCGAGAGAACATTATGATTACATGAGATATTTGCGTATTTCACAAATATATATGCAACTAATTATGAGTTTAGCATTTTAATTAATGACCATCGCTGCCTTTTTATTAAAGTTTACGCAAGACGGAGCGCGTTTTGTAGACGTGACATTGCGAAAATACGTGTAAATATTTATTAAAATCTTTACTGTTGTCACATCTGCAAGTTGAAAATGTCGTAGAATTTAAAATCGAAGAAAAACCCGTACGGTATGTTTTTTAAAAGAGCGAAAACGTTTACGTTCGCTCGACGACACGGACGCAAAGCAGAGAAGGAAAATAAGCGGCGATGCGAGGAAGTCGGACGAGAAATAAGAAGACCAGAAATTAATACGCAAAAAAGTATAAATAACGCTTATAAGAGACAGTGGGAGAGAGGATACAAGATGGAACAGGCAGGGCGGTCAGTTGCTAACTTAATTAGTAAAATTAACGGGGCCGCTCGACATGCCGAAGCTAAATGCAGCAATATATATGCTTTAAAATATTTTCCTGCTCTTAAAACACTTGCATTATGTATTCTATGTAATTTGCGAGCATATGTGTAGAAGTAGAAAAGTCTCAAATTAAAAAAAGTTCGATTGATACATTTAAAACCGCATCAAACAAAATTGTCAAACAACATAGAGATAATCGTCAAGTTGTGTTTATGTTGCTAAGATTTATGTTGCTAATTAAAAAAAAGCTATGAATAAACAGAATATAAATTTCTGGTAGCATTGTATATAAAGCGTTCATTCAGATCTTTGAAGATAATTCTTATTTATCAATATATCGTGAAAGAAAATTAAATACAGATGCCTCTAGGAGTTTATTTCTGAATGTCAAAATATTTTTAAGATAAACATAAATTCATGTCATTTTTTTCTCCACCTGTGATTCAATTACAATCGCGTGTCGTGCGTGTCAAATGTTAATGATATAACAGATACGATTGTAATTCAATATAATTAGGTGCATCGATCGATGTCGATCTGAAAACTCGTTACAGAAGCTGCGACACTGCTCAAAGCCGAGACATCGTGGCCCACTCGAATGAATTCTCGTGGTGAATACATTTTCATAAATTAGGCAGATTTATCTGGGAGGCTTTTCGAGATCCGAGAAAACGTGGGCGGCGATCGTCTAATCGTCTAAATGAAACGACGTAATTAAGAGATCCATTACGTGGACGATGGACCATATATTATCTGTTGTAAATTCAAGTGAAAACGTTGTTCTTGACCCACCAATGTCATCACGAAAAATTACAGAAGAATTTCCCCTTCTCTCTCTCTCTCTCTCTCTCTCTCTCTCTCTCTTCTCTCCTTTATCTTCTTTTTCTTTTTTTTTCTCTCGTTTATTCTTCCAATAATTAAAAGCACTCAGCTGCTTATAGCAAACGAAATCTTCCAAAAATCGTTATCTCGTCAAACTGTCGTTCTTATCAGCGAGTAATTCCGTACGAATACCTGCGACTCGCCAAAGGGCTAATATTATTTCGCGCATAACAACGTTATTCGGACAGCATAGCAAACGAGCGATAAGCGAAAGCGGGAGGAATAGCCGAGTGACAAAGAGAGCGCGAAGGAGTTGATGTTCGTACGAGACACCAAATGTATCCTTTTCTGCTCTCCCTCACCCCCACCCTATCAACCCTTGGATAACACTGGCGAAGATACTGCATTAATGTAGCGTCCTATCAATTTCTGTTGCAAACCTCCTCCTCCTCTTCATCCTTCCGTACACTTATATCCGCTCTCGCGCTTGTACGCGTTTTTTTCATTTTTTTCAACTTCTTATCCGTCTCAAATAACTGGACTGGCCCACACTCGGCGCTCTGGCATGGACACACCTACCTACCTGCGTCTACCTGCCTTTACCTGTCTTTACCTGCCTGCTCGCTTGCCCGCTTGCCTACCTTCTTACCTGCCTGCCTGCTTGCTTGCCTGCCTGCCTGCCTGCCCGCTTGTCTGCCTGCCTGCCGGCTTGCGGTTCCTCCCCTGGTGCACAGTTGATGCATTCATTCTCCTGTTCCGCGTCCATGTATACTCATATTGAGCTATATCGCGTCGATGACCGTGCGAAATAGCGCACATGCCGGCTTCGACACACATACGCACGCATATACAAAGTAACGATGATACAAGCAATAGAAAGACGATTTCTTCGTGCGAAAAGATATTCAGACAGTAGAACCTTTTTACTTTGTTTTGAAAAATATTAGTTTTAAAAATTGAAAATCAATATTTATTGAGGATTTTAAATATCTTTACTGTTCTGTAAACAATAAGAAAAAAGGCTCTATAGTTTTATAATTTCGAGGGGCACGCGCGGACATATATATATTTATTTTATATCGATGATTATTTTATCGATTATATCGATAATTATTTTATGTATCGATTAACCAGCTTTCACAAACTAATTATATATAATAATTATATCGCGCGGCAACGCGAATCGATTTATCTCTGTCAACATTATCTTACCGCTAATTTGCTCGATAGATTGTTTGAGAATTTGCCGGCTTACAGAAACATCCATGGGACGTTTACGTCCATGGGAAGTAAATCCGGCATGTACCTACATATCTACTGTCCAGTGAAATAATTAGATTAGATAATACGTGCGAGAGTGTCTACAGAAGAAACCACTGAAAGAGGAGTCGTTTTCAAGAATTTATGGTCGATGTTGCTGCATTTCTTTTACGATATCCTTCGGTTATTCTCGGAACTGATATTTATTCAAAATCAAATTATGTACTCGGGTCTGTTTAAGTAATTACGAAACTGCGATCAATCGTATACTTATGTATCTGACTACGTGATTACGTTTAAAATAAACTTGGACTTCGCACGCACAGTGTAACCATCGTAATTCGCCATTATTAGCAATTTCGATTGTATACGTGTAGATTTGTAATAGTGATTGACTATTAGATATTGCCGTGTGTAGGAAGATGCAAGATAAAATTCCATGTAAAACTAAATGGGAGTTGTTTTCTCTATCATCCGAACCAGTGTCTGGCGATGATTTATCTGCCGAAGGCAAAGAAATGAAGGTGCGGCGGGATGACGAACGGGATCGATATAATTCAGCGTATTTTAGTGTGGAAAAGTGCCAACGGCAACCGGCACAGTGGATCCCGGTACGGATTGAGTTATGGACCGGTACGCTGGGGTGCTCGCTCTCGAGTCCCCAGAGGCTCTCACCGTCTGTGGATATAAGACCTCTTTAAACCGTATAAAAATAAACTAGTTAATAAATTAATATATCGCCGGCCCGTATCTCTTTCCTCGTTGACCGCTGCTGTGGACAAGTGCCTCTGCGAAAATCGCCAACGACTCGACCGGGGCCATTAATAATGATGTGCAAGTGAGTCGAGAGAAAAAGATAGATAGAAATGAGGACAGAAAAAGAGAGAGAGAGGGAGGGGGAGGGAAGCAAGACGATGAACTCGCACAGATTGTCGTTGCTGCCCTTCTTATTAAGATGTAACCGGTCATCGGAACGGTGTACGATAAGTACCTTCCAAGAAAACGCTCGAAGAGTGGCGGTTATAAGATTATTTTTTTCGGTTCTTTCGATAACAGGTACTCAATCTTCACGAGTTTCGCGCGGTTTGTAATAACAAGCGCGATGATACCTCGCTCGTTTACAATGTCACGCGAACATCGTGAGTAATTCTATGCGCGAGTCTGCAGCCCCGAGCAATATGTGTAAGGGGTTTAACCCTCAACCTTGTCACGACAAGTTTGCATGATTCAACCACAGTAATTAGTTGTTGAATTCTCAGCGCTATTCTCTATACCTTTTCGCTACTTGAATTTGATTTCTCTGTATCAATTCCAAAAATAAAATTTCATGAAATATATTTACAAAGGAAGAAGATATTTGAAATATATAAAAATTTAATTAGATACAGATCTGAAAATAATTTTGGTGACTCGTTAAAAGAATCATGTAGAACGCTTAAATATTAATAACAATTAATAGCAAAAAGTTTTAATATTTTAACAACTAGTTTGAGCGTCCTACATAATTATTTTGATTGGTCCAAACAAAATTATTTTCAGATTTGTTTCTAGCAAAATTTTTTAATATTATAGCAAAAAATCATTCTTTCTGTATGTATATGTATACCTTTTTTTATTTAATAAACGTTTCTTTATATCAATTTGATATTAATGTAATTTCTTTCATATGAAGACTTGATAAAACTTGATAAATTATCTAGTTTGTGACATGTGAACACAAAATATTGAATTGGAGGTCAAAGTTTACTATCGCCAAACGCTGCAAAATGTTGCAGACAGGAACCTTATTGCGAGATTACATGTAATGTATCTGCTCATACGTGACATCGTGAGAGTCTTATGCCACACTACATGTACATCGAGCATACGAACAGCCGTAAATCACCAGTTTAACGTAACTAATACTTTAAACGAGATACAACTATGGATCCTCTAGACTAACTCTGATACTAGATGTGACCCCCCGTTGTTTGTTGCGATTCACACGAATGCGCATAGTATGTGTTAAATACATTACATGTCTACATGACAAGAATCTTGATCAATGTTTTTTTAATATCATATCTACCACATGTACCTGCCGATACCTGAAAATTATATGATTTTTTTTTATCACAGGTTTTAAAAATCTAATAAAATTATATATATTCAGGATATTTAAACATGACAAAACATGACATAGATGTTGATATTTAACAATAATAGATTTATATTATTTACTTAATAATTGCAATTAAGAAATAGCAAATGATTGTAAATTTACAAAACAATTTTGGAACCTTTCAAAACTTTAAGAAATTTAATTTTAAAACTTTATTAATAAATCTTAAAAGCATGAATCGTTAATTACATGAAAAAAAAATCATGCATAATTATTTGTCCGAATCAGTTAAGAAATATCAATTCTGTATCATTAAGAAACAAGATTTCTCCTCGAAAAAACAACTGTGAAGACATCCCGAAGTGAATTCGAATGCAAATTCAATGGCCAAACACAGATCGAATAAATATTAAGTGAAGATGTGTGTCTTAATTATAAGTAATTGGTTAATTGTCTTGCGCTAACTGATCGAATTTAATTTAACAGTGAAATAGGAATCGTGCAAGTTCTTATCAAATTTTTGCTAAATGAAATCCAATATTACTGTTGATTCTACATAAAAGAACATAAAAACAAAAACTAAATTGCAACTTCGTTAAAGTCGAATCGTTCATTAATAATTGTTCGTTATAAACTCGTTAATTATAAACATTACGCCCTAATAACTGTCTTATTAGAGAGTAGTAAAAATCATTCATTGCACCGATGTCTTCAACGCATTTTTTATCGTATTTTCTATCTACGAATTTTTAAATTGCTGTTAATTTTATTGTAACCTGCATGTATGCACAGAAAAAATATACTAAATTTTAATGAATCATCTGTTTTAATAGTTATACCAAATAATTTATACTAAATATTTATTATATTATATTAAATATAAAGCTACAGTTATTTGGTGCAAGAATCATTAATTTGATTTGACGATCATTTCTGTTATTATATTTATTTACTGTAAGTAAATGTTTAATTGGCTATTCAAATATATATTTATTAAAATTTAGTACATTTTTTCCTAGTGTATATAATTGTTTAGATATTTCTTTGCAAATTGTACAAGAAAGAAATCCTATTTTATTTTACTAGAAAAATAAATATTCATGTTTGTTCCGTTTTCCTTTCTATTGTCAAAAATAGCAAACTTATTCAAACGCAAAATACATGACATGTACGATTTCATATAATAATTACATGATACGATACAGTGTCAATTGCTCTCTATATTTTTTGATTGATTAACTGTCATACTAATCAATTTCAACGAAAACATGAGCAGCTCGCAATTAAAATCACGCCACAAATCTTTTTGTCGTACACAAAAAAAATATAGTCGCCCTATTTTAATTCATCCACTCGACAGCAGTTTATGATGATTGAGCGATGATTATTCATTGAACCGGTACGGGCGAGTCGTTTCAAATTATAAAAGAACGATGCTACACGGCAGTAAGAGTCGGCTCCACGTTCTTACCTGTAGCAAAGAGAGGTAAAACGTGCTGCTTTTTGTCCTGTCTCGGTTCATCCATCGTGACACAAAAGGAGAGAAGCGTTCTGGCTCGCGTGCATTACTTTCGCCATCATGAGGGAGAGAGAAAGCACAGACTTTAAAATATTCCACCCCATACACTATCATCACGCAGTTTGGTCTCATGAATAACTTGACACTTCTCTCTTTCTTTTTCTTTCTCTCTTTGATATAAGCTTGTACAGACGTCATGTAAGATCGGAAATAAAAAAATTTAATAACAATTATATAATTAAGAAACGTTTGTTCGAGATTCGCGCGATCATACATGTATTACACTCTGCAAGATTTATGTATTTAATTTCTCTTTTTAGACATAATTTTTAAGTAGATTACTGAATTCAATTTGATTTTTTATTTATTAATCAAATTTACAATCACATAAGAATTTTTTTTATCGTTGAATTAACTTGAATTCTATTCGTTAATGATCAATAAGTTCTTTCCGAAATCAATAGAATTTTTGACGAGCGCAAATTACAATCAAATCTTGCTATTACTATTACATAATTTTTAATATTTTCCTTCGATTTACATTTTATCCACTCATAAGCATAACCTAAATAGCTTAGCATGAAGTATAAAATCTGAATAATACATAGAAAGAAAAGTATAAACAAAGATATAAAAGAATAATAAATATTTACTTGTCTCTCTCTAACAAAAAAGTGAAAAATGAAAAAAAGATAGACAGATTTTTCAAGATTCTCTTTCTTCACTAAAGCATTGTTAATATGCTCACTCAGACTACTTAAAATATGCTCGTGCATAAATAAAAATTTCGTTCCGTTCATGTATAGAATGATATATTTCCATTTTACGTGCGTAACTAAATGTGAAAACTGTGAAATAATGATAAATGATATCGCAGGAGAATAAAAATGTGTAGATTCTTAAATATACAGATGCTGGCAGAGGTTTTAAGAATAGAAAAATTTATCTCAGCACTGATTCTTTCTGACTAACAATAAGATCAGAATAACTTAGTCTTAATTTATTCACCGATTCGACGCGCTTTAGCAGTCTACTCTTTTTCTAATAGTGTAACCGAAAAATAAAATTGAAAGAAAAAGATTTAAAGAAAAAGAAATCACGCGCGGTGATACAGTAAAACGACAACATTCCGTTCGGGAAAAGGTAACTGTGTAAAAAGAAAATAATAAATAATAATTAAAAAATAATAATTAAATAATACATAATAATAAAAAAATTTTCGAAAAGAGAACGTGTATCTATAAACTTCTTTTCGTTAATTCACATCCGAGATATTATTGCGAAAATCTTGATTAATGTATATCTTAATAAAATACGATATCTAAAAGCAAGCAATTTTTATCAAGTCATACTTTTAAAAAAACATCTTATATAATCAAATAACATATCTTTCGACTAATGCATATAATGTAATTCTCATAGATTAATAAAAAAAAAAACAATAACGTTTTATGTAGTTTGAATACCATTCAGTGATGCTCACCATCGATATAGGTCGCGTGGGCGAGTCCAGCGAATGATCTGTCCTCCTGTGATAAACGCCGCAGGCGAATAAGGATTCCCTGTACACACAATGTCCACGACAAGGGAGACAGGGACACGCGAACTTTTAACCTCGACACGACGAGTGAGAGAAAAGGGAGATAAAGCGCGAAAGAAAGCACGCTCCACATGCATACACACGCATGCATACAAGCTAGCGGACAAATGTTTTTTTTTTTTTCATGACGAAATAAAGATCTCGTCCAACATAAGAAGGGTACAAGGAGAGAACACCGTCGGTGGTGGGTCCGTTCACCAAGGTGGTAACTTTCTTATCGTCCACCCACCGAGAGTTAGTTTATAGTATACATCTTGTATACATCTCACACGCGTAAAGAGTTAAAATCAGGAATCCTAACCGAAATAACATTTCAATCTGATTACAGCCTAATATCAAATTTAATAATTTACTTTTTTTATTTCGACCGATTTTTAGCCGATGGCAAAAAAAATTAAAATCATTTATTTATAGTCTCTTTGGTTGTAGTATATAATTTTAATAATTATTCTTTTCCAAAGAAATATGCATCGTTAAAGAAATCTCATTCCATAACATTCTTCAAAATAACGAGATATATCTTTCTAGTTGAGAATCAAATCGTTTCTCGTCCCCTTTTATTGCGAGACAAGTAACGAGTCAGGATATCACCTCGATGGCGTGGTAATATCGCATGGATACACGCGAAATACTTTATTGCCTGATAGGATCGGACTCGTTATCTTTAATAAGATCGACTCACATAAAATCGCGGAGAATATAATAATGGAGCATCGGGCAAAAAAATGTACTTACTGCCATTGGACAATGTAAGCCTTGTGGGTGGATGCGTGACGCATCGCCATTTGAGATCCACTGCCATCAATGTATTTCTCCATCGTAACAAGAACTAAGAAGGAGTAAGATGCGAAATTTAACCCTTCTGAAGATCATTTCGTGCAAGTTTTAATACCGGCTGCGTATTAACTCGAGATTCTCGCCTTAATTAAAGTTCCATGTTTAAATAGTCTGATTCCTTAAGGACTGATTGAGTCTGATTACGTCTCACATAAGATGCATCAACTTGCCTATTCCACTATCGGTAAGACTTAAAAATTGTGTAATTATTTGACAAATGATGTTCATATCTTACCAGAGGAGTGATTATTTTTCTCAGATGGATATGTAAAATTAAATAGTAAAATTAAAAAAATATATCTTATGTTAATAAAACTTCGATAGGATATTCTATATATATATATATATATATATATATATATTCTAAATGAATGAACCAATTAAAGTAAACACAAATCATAATTTTTTCGATTATAAATTTATAACAGGATATAAAATGAATGCATCGTTGGCTAAAAGCGATATATATGCAAGCTAATTTAGCCGATACATGTAATGTTTATATCCTTACATTAATAATATCTTTAATCAATAAGTGACTATCGCTAAATAATGAATAATACGATAAAATGAAGGGTTGCGATGAGTACGTACTCATTATTAAATTTGAGTACGCATCACACGATCACCGTAAATAATCGCCCACGTTCGGTGACGCGGTGACTTATAAATTTCGTATAGCTATTACGCGAGTCACTTAAAATGCAATGATATAAATTAAAAGATCGCCAGTATAACGATCAATCACGGACCATTCCTCTTTTGCGACTTTGCGCTGTTCTCCTCTTTTTTTTATTTTTTGTCAAACGACCATCACTTTGCGATACCGCCCTTTACTTTCACTTTAATTTACGAAATATATAGTACGAAACAATCAAATCCAATCGAAATTTGAAATGTAAATATCGGGAATATAAATAATGTACTCTCTAAATCTAAATCAATGGATAGTCACTAATTACCAAGTGGCATACTTTGGATTGATAATCAGTGAAGTTCAATTAAAAAAGGAAAAATATTTGAGGATTATGTAACTAAATTACTGATTTGCACGTTAATTTCAATCTTCCAATATCATATTCATTGAATTTAAGCACTAAAACAAGATTAGTTAAATCACATCATAAAGATTAGATTAGGGATCTCACATTTCATTATGCCACTGATTACCAGTGGCATACTTAGCATTGATATAATGATTATCCATTGATTCAGATTTAGAGAGTATTCTTCAGTTTTTTTATACGCGAATCAATACGGTTTGAACGAGGACTGATTTTAACAAGAACATTATTTTACGTTTCGCAAGAAGATAATCCATTCTCGTTTTATTTGCCGCTTCGCAATATTTTTAGACGTTAATAAGTGCACAGGTAATGTGACACACAAATACACGGGTATACAGAAGACTATGTACATTGCACATATACATCGCAAATAGATTGAGGCCTACTCTCGTCTCTCGCATTGCCCGTTCGGCACGAACAACGACTCTTCGGTATCACATGAGCCGGACCCTAATATGGAAGCTGTGCTCATTTGGTGCGTTCACGTTTTACAGCTGAAATGAATTTATGGAAAGGACACCTCTCTTCCTCCGTCGGAGCGGGAGAGAAAGAGCGAGAGAAGAGTCTCAGCGACAACGCGGCAACGCCAACGAAACGATAAATTTACCCCTTACCGGCTTCTCTGACGCTAAATAGATGCCCGCGCTGCCGTCCTTTGACATAAACGCTCAGCATAAATTCATCAACCTTTTGACCGATGGTATCCGTTGGTGTCTCCGCGCACAATCAGCTTCCTTCACGACGCGTCCTAGAGCGCCGGCTCGGGAAGAATACAATGCTTGGATAGCGCTTTCGCAAACGGGTATACAATCTCTCACAAATTGTTTGAATATCTATTTATTTTCTCGATGTTTTATTATATAATATTTTATTATATTTTATTATAATAAAACATTTTACAATAAATATTTTTTTTTATAATAAAAAGACCAACTTTAAAAGTAATAAAATATTTTTAAAAATCAGTTAGATGAAAAATTCATCTCTGTGGAGATACACTCCACTCTGTTATATTATCAGAAATAATAGAATGTCTAGAAATAATAGAAACTGAATGGCGTAAAAAGCAGAACATGGTATTGTGACCACAATTTTATGAGAGAGACGTAAACGCGCCTGTTGTTTCACAGTATTTATTGCATATTGTAACGCAATAATTTATCCTAATAGCATAAATCAGTGGAAGCAGTACTGGTTGTAAATTGGTTCTTAAAGGTTCACGAAGTAGACATCTTCATAGCCAACATTGAATTTCAACATTTAGCTAATGTACAATACCTCTTCTTTAACCGAATTTACATGATTATTGCACGCCCTAGCAAACACTGACAAGCAAATTACAGCTGGACGAATTTGACGACGATAGAGTGAAACGCCAACCGGCTCCGACAGATTCAAGACAGAGCGGCGCGTAGGTGTCGACTGTGATAATGGAATGAAAAATGAACATCGCGAGAAAACGGACGTACGGTAATTCATTCGACACGGTAAACGAGCTGAGAGCATGGCGTAATTAATTGCGTTCGCGCTTTACGCGCATAGTGCGATGGCGAGCGTCTAGTTGTAGTAAATTCGCGTAATAAAAATACTTGACAAGGTAACGTCCATTTGAATATGCCTGCTATCGTGAATCTCGAGTTTCGGAACACAGTCGACGTGCAAATTTGAAATGATTGCCACGGTTTATGTAGGCATAGATGTTAAATTATTATATATAGATTATATAATAACTATATGTATAAAATTTTAATAAAAGATATCATAACATTAATAATTATTATATAAGTTTTAA
>Ga0157364_1001181_pt1 | contig 21422 bp, 10 predicted proteins | sample AttsexASBM2_FD_111476 | JGI IMG/M metagenome (GOLD analysis project Ga0157364, IMG submission 111476) | Fungus gardens microbial communities from leaf cutter ant in Ribeirão Preto, State of São Paulo, Brazil - Atta sexdens ASBM2 | ecosystem: Host-associated > Fungi > Mycelium > Unclassified ...
AATATATACATATATATATATATATATATATATATATATATATATATATAAATATAATATATATATATATAAATAACTTTTTCCCGGGCATTTCCGAAATCGACTTCGAAAAGCGTATCGTTTCTCTCAACAAATCCTGTCAAACGCAAATTGTGTTGGCTTGGCATTTCGGGGTGCGTGCACATAACACGCTGTGTACACATCCTGGAAGCTCATACGTAGTTAACAGTTACGGTTGGAGTCGACAAAATTACAGACAGTAGATATATATCCAAAAAAATGCTATGTTAGACTACGCTACACTGATATCATTTAGTGTGAACATCACTCGGACCTCATTGTATACTTGGGCGGTCGTCTCGTTCTACGTTTACCGTATTATTCTTTTTATCCTGGCTCAAGCACACACCTATTAGGTACAAACCGTGATAACCGGAGGCTGATTATGCGGAATAGGAAAGACATTCTCGTGCTTGAGTGAGATATTAAAACTGCGCGTAGAATAGATAGACAGTTAATTATGAGATACGGTAGCTGTCGCTTGTGGAAGGTGTATAGGCCTCTTCAAGTTGCTCACTGCAGTTGTATTAGGACCACCAGCAAGAAATCATGTGAAGCTATTTTTCGTGTAAAAATTAATTTTTTTGAAGGCTTTTACTTGTTTGATAAAAAATGTAGATTGTGATAAAAGACATTTCAATAATGCGAGAAAAATTCATATGATTTTTTTCGTCTTGGACAATTTTCGCTGTGGATAATTTAAAAGAACTGCAGCGAGAAAACAGGAGGCATAATTATATCTTAAACAGAATCAGTGAATCGGTCCCTCAGACCATAACAAATATTGCTCAATTGAGATTTAAAAAATAACTAGTAATATCAAAATACCGAAGTAATTAATTATTCAACAATGTTTGAGATAAAATCAAACTTATTAAGACGCTTATCACTTGATTCTTGTTTATAAGAAAATCTTTTAAGACAAACTAAAGAATCTACTATGTGAATTAAAAATGCTTAAATTTACAAGTAATCTGAGCAACCGACACAGCTTCTTGATTTTTTTCTTAAAACTATTATTATAGAAACTAACATAATTTCTCGTTATATTTTACATAAATATATACAAACACATTTTCTCTTATGTCAACAATAATTCTCATAATTGTTATACTCTAATATTGAACAAATATACATATATACACATATATGTATATACATATATATGTATTTATATGCATATATGTATGTGTGTATAAGTTTTATATACCAATTTAAAGTATAATATTAATTTGTAATATTAGAATACTCTTCAACATGTCGAAAGTAACGCATTTGTGCTTTAAATATAGAATCACATACCAGTCCATTGCACCTCATTTACTACGAGAAACACTATCGTGTATATAAATATTATAATCATATCAGATACTCGAATTACATTTCTTTTCTTCTGCAGTTTATGCGTTATACTTTATGCTAATTTCGAAAGAAAAGATTTAAAAGCTTTTAAAGAGGACTAATACAAGTCAAATTATATCTGTTTATAATATAAACAGACAATGTTAGAAATGATATGATAAAAGAAACATGCTTGAGATCGCCATCGTCAATGAACTTAATGTGTGTATTTTTACATACATATACACGCGATAATATATTTCAGGTTCATATTTTTTATGTTAGTCCTCAGAAATATTTCAACAACGTAAAATTATTTTATATTTGCATGCAGCTTTTTAAGAATGCTTTGTTTAAATTTTTGCAACATTAATTTTCAAGAAACGTTTTTTCAAATGTAAACATCATTAATAGTATAACCTATTGAAATAGTTTTTTAAGACGACCGAGACTTTTTCATTAGGATATCTCTGTGATGCATATATGATACATTATTACAACCACGATTTCTCTAAGTAGTATGGCAAACACCACTCGAAAAATTCTTTTAGCACGCTATATTGTTTTGGCACTATGTATCCTCTATCCTTTGTCTTTTGTGATCTTCCTTCACTACGGATTCCTCCATAATTCTTTTTTGAGTATTCTCTTTTTCCCTACATTTACCCGCACTTCTATCTCCATGAATATTTGTACTAGAATCCGTCCCAATATTATGTTCAACAAAACAGTGTACCTGTAACTCATTTACAGTACGCATAGATACGGGGCAAACTTGGCACTTGTACGATAAACTGTCCTCCGGTCTTGCGTCTTCCGAAACGACTACCGGAATTGATCGCTGCTCTTTAACAGAGTAATCACGTCTATGCTGATTGAACTGAGGACTGCGGAGGCGAACGTCGTTAATGGCTTTCGGTTTCTCGGGGACGATTGACATGTGATATGATCGAGAAATGTCTGCGTCCGTTGTCGCTTTCACGTATGTTGCATGAAGTGCGTGCTGCGGTATAGGCTCACCCTCATCTGATGAAGTCTCACTGCCACTCACGACCGGTCCGGGCAGAGTTTCCGAATCCCACTGCGCGATTTTCGCCGGATCCTTTTCGCCTAATCTTTGAGCCAACATCTGTCGAGGATAAAAAAGTTCATTTTATCTTGATGTTTTTTTCTTTGTTAAATTTAAAAACCACGCGTAATTATGATTTCATTACTACGAACCTGCAGACTATTAAGACTATTATCACAGTCTGTAGTATCGATATCATTCAAATTGATGCCAGACCTTTCCATCTCTGCATATGTTCCAAACGGCAGTTTGCCCAAGCATTCTAATTTCATGATATGCATCTTGCTGCGAAGATGCTTGGCCAAATGTCCATGTATTCTGAATGCTACCTTACAATCTGTACACTTGAAAGGTCTGGGATTGCTAGTAGTCGCTGCACCAAACGTAGAAGTCATACTGACCTAATAATACAATAACACTCATGCTAAAAGATATAACGTTGCTCGATGGAAATAAAGTTGATTCGTCGTTTACCTTATTGTGATGGGAAACGGATCTTTCATGTTTCGTCAAGTGGCCTTTAGTCCGGAAGGAAACTGCACAGTTTTCGCATTTGTATGGCCGCTCAAAATAATGAATGTTGAGGTGCAACCGTAATTGACTAGGCTTACTGAACACCTTATTACAAATCCCACATACACTCCTACCATCTTCTGTGACACTGTAATCATATTTCGTAATTTAAACTTTTACAATTAAAATTATTTTGATAATTCTAACGAAGAAAATTTAAATATTATTATAATATATATTATATACAGTTTGTGACATTTCGAGTTGTGACATTGAGAGTATTTATGAATACAAATACAAGCAGCAATAGCGTACGAGACTCTTGAGTTAAGACATAGTTAAATGCATACGTATCCGGTAAATATTTAGTTGATTTTCTCAAAAACAAAGCATTATATGGAAAAATTTTATTCTATATTTTCAGCTAATTTTTTTATGTATTACTCTATGTCGCGTTAGAGATATATATTAAATTAGTATTAGTACTTTAATGTATTTCTAAAGCAACATCAAATAATATTATTTACATTATGCATCAAACAAATAGTAAGAGAAAATAATTGAAAATATTTTCCTACCTGACATAGTTAGGCGCAGGTCCACTCGACGGTTGTAGAAATTCCGCTTGCGGTTTCGCGTTTACTGTATTTGGTGAAGGCGATTGAAAATCTGACCCACCGACGACTATTTTTCCGACTACCGCGTGTTTCATGCTATCTAATGCATTTTGTTTAATCATGTCTGCAGTATGTTTCGTATCATAATAAAGAATTCGTACTTTTTGTGGTGACGTGCTTCTCGCGTCTACGTTCTGCGACTTGGATGGTTCGTGTATAGGCTGTAATATTTCATAATTGGCACGTGGATCTTGCGTATGCGTTCTGTATTCCGCGAGAGCTCTCATATCACGGCTTGGCGGTCTATTATCTGGATTTGCTTGCCGGATTTCCATGTTTGCCGATGGCATAAGCTCCTGAATAATTTGCATATCGTGAACGAACGACGGTTTGTACTCACGGCTAGGCGGTCTCATCTCTTGTCCGCGTATCTTGTACTCCTGTTGACTCGGTAGCCTCAATTCCTGATTCTGTGTTCTGTACTCTTGACCGGGCGTTCTGATCTCTCTACTAGGCGGCCTTAAATCGAGATTTCGTGGACTATGATTCTGCATTCGAATATCATTAGTCGCGATTCTCATCTCGTGATTAGCAGATCTTACTTCGTGACCAACAGGATGGCATTCCCTAGGTCTTTCCATTTCACTCACCATCTTCATCGCGTTGAACATGGAATTTCTGTCAATGTCGTTGTTCGTATGTTGCATCAATTGTGGTCGGTTATTTACGTCCATATTTAAAGATTTCGGTGAATGACCATCAATACTGGATGTGTTGCGAACAGGTACAATAGAACAGTTCGGTCTCTCGATCGAATTATTGTTCCTGGTCATGGCTAGGCCATACTCAATACTTGGTCTTGTGCTAGCGGGACCGTTAGTTAGACCAAGCTCAAAATTTTCACGATCAGAAACGATACGATTAGTCTGTTCTTTATTCTTGTGAATAGCCTCGTAATCGAATGTTCGTCTTTCCATTGCCATATTGTTCTGATAAATCTTCTCCCTAATTTCCATCTTAATGTCGTCACTAGTATGCTTCGTCATTGGTTTAATCCTAGCTTCCGTAACGGTATGCTGCATCTTACTAGGATCGGTATACGTCACCGTTGGAATACCGTTGGAATCTATGTGCCTGGATCTATTTTGATCCTGATGACGTAAGTAAATATCTCTTTCTTGTATCTGCTTATTGTCCTTGGTATTTCCCACACGATACTGCTGCTTAATTTTGCTGTCCATCACATGTCTCTCCGTGAGGTAGGCCTGCAACATGTGGCCCTCCGCATCCGGTTTCCATTCTCTACCCTGTATAGGCAGCCGTTCCATCGTCTGGACTATCGTCTGCAATAAGACCGGCTCCGAAACGGGTGTCAGAATGTCCGCGTGTCTAACTCTTCGCGGGACCGGCGAGGGCAACACCTGAGTGGTCTGCTTCGTCGTGAGATCCATGGGCTGCGACAGCTGATGACGTGACTCCGTGACTTCAGTGATTTCCTCAATCTCAAAGTCAGAATCATCTTTCTTTGACGATTGGATGACACTGATCCTCGTTTCTTCTGTCGTTTGATTAGTATTTCGGTTTGATGGGAAGTAATAACGATGCGATAATTCATTTTGGATCAAAGTTGTTTCTTGCGTGGTGACACTTTGACTGATGGTAGACGTAACCGCGGTAGTGGACGCGATGCTCACCGTGGAAGTCGTTGGTAAAGTTAGCGTGTATGGATACGTAGTGGGTCTACCAGAAGGCAACAAGCCCGGCAATCTATTCGACGTGTTACGTTGTGAAAGACTGAGTAGACTTTGTGCTGCTTCTTGCTCCTCGCTGCCTGATTCCTCGCTTTCTTCTCCGTCACTTTCTTCCTCCTCCTCTGAGGATTCTTCCGTGTTACCGCCACCAGCAGCTAATCGCGCGATAGCCTCCTTGTCGATATTTTCGTCGCAGACAGTTGTAGGAACTGGTACTACGCCCAATTCCACACACTTTTTGTAGTGAGCCTTGGACTTCATATGTTTCGTGAGATTACCCTTTGTTTTGAAACTGTTGCAAAAAAATTATGATTCCGTAGATAGATTATCAATGTTATAAATAAAGTTAGAAATATAAATGGTTATTCTTACTGTAATATTTGAGAACATCTTACCTAAAGGTACAATGCTTGCAAGTATACGGTCTAACATCCGTATGTGTTCTGATATGTTTCTTCAACATAGATGGTTTTTTACAACGAATACCACATTCTTCGCAGACATAACGTCCTCGTCCTTAAGTAATATATGAAATAATTGAAGATTTATTTTTACAATATTAAGTTTATAGCTGTAAAGTCTTATTAATAAAAATTGAAATAAATTAGATTAATAGATAGATAGAAATATAAATTAAATTATATTTCATTATAAAATAAAATAAAATAAAATAAAATAATATTTTAATTTTAGAATAAGAAAATTTGGCGTTAAGCAAATTTGGAGATTGTACAAATTTTTGTTTTATTTTGAAAAATATAACATTTAAACATTTCTCACCTCTTCCGCGCACATAGGTATAGTCTTCGTTACTCTCAAAACCTCCATCAAATATCTTCACCCTTTTCGTCTTCTCCTGCATGTCACTCTCCAATCCGCTGTCCGGACTGGTGGGAGTGGTTGGTCTTTGCGAAGAGTGTGTTAAAATAGCCTCTTGTTTCTTCCAAGCTGTCGTATAATTGAGAGGTCTATGTCGAGAGTCGTAATGTGCCATGTCCACATCTGGTGGTGCCTCCTTGCATATCTTCCAATTGGAGTACATCGACAGACCGTGCTGCTGTGTAACATACATTGGCTGCGGTCGATTCAAGGTACAATAAAACACCCTGGTGGAACACTTAAGACCTAGATATGTGTAAGCATGCCCATTTAGATATAGTTGTCCATACGACTTTTTGGGTCGCGGAGTCTCCGGACTAATGAGAGGAAGCGTATTCGCTGTAGGCGTGATCCCGTGATGCTTCTTCGGCGTAAACGTGCCGGGTTTCAACGGTAGAGATGTGGGTCTCAAAAACTTATTAGCATTAATTGTTTCTTTAACGACGTCGCCGCTCTTCGGCGATTTGGCCTCGGATTGTTTGTCCTTAACAATTAATTCTACGGAAGTTTTCGTTGGCACTTCTGTCTTGGAAGAATCTAAATTTACAAGTATTACCGATGACGCATTGTCGGCCTTTATCTTAGCGCCGTTGAATGCGCCGTATCCATCCGCGACTTTAATCCATCCACGTGTATCCGAAGAGACACTATTTTTTAATCGACCGTTCTCGTGAACAGGTAAGTCTAACTTAGAGATTGCAGTATACGTATCTATCGGGAGTGCTCTGCCAGCATCAACTTCACTGACACCCCAATTCGATGATCTCTTCTTGTTTTCCGAAATGGTCTTGGGCGAATATCTCATCTTGTTATAAGAGTTCGAAGAAATTGTGGGATCCACGCCATTTGGATAACTAAAAGTCTTGTCCAACTTTGAATTCTTGTCGTATGTAAAATCCTTCCTCTCTCGCGGACTCTCTATACTCCTGTACTTTACGGCCGTATTATTTTTGATATGACGATCGAGCTCTGTTTTGCCGGTCTCTCCACCGGTAAGAGTTGACGGCATCTTCGTGCGATACTTGTCTGTCGAAGTTTCGACCTTGACGTTAGGAACTTTGGGACTGGTCAAGCCGCTCTTCAGACCATCGCCATTAGGTGTCTTAAAACTGATCTTCATCGACTCCTTCGCCGGACTAGCCAAATCCAGAGGCTGATCTAGCAAGGAAGGAATGTGTCCAGACAACGGACTGGGCATACCAGGCACCGTACTGGACTGTACCTTCACTGAACTAGCCAGGTCGAGTGGCTGAGGTATCATATGTAGACCCGGTAAGCCTGGTATCACTTTATAACCGGCTTCGCCAGCCGTTATACTCGGAGATATGTCTATAGTCGGCGTACCGGTCAGAGTATGTGGTCCGGGCATACCAGGTACATAAGGTATCACCTTTCCGCCATGGAGGATACTTGTGATACCAGCTTGCGGCAAAGTCAACGGATTGTAGGCAGTGATGCTCGTCAGCGGGTTGAGGTGCGACTCCAAGTAGTCATAACAGGACATAGTAGGCGCTATATTCGGGGTTGATATGTTTGGTATAATGGGCGCCAATATCTTCGGTGCGTTGGGCAAAGATATGGAGGAATTGGACGTGCTAGCCGATGTTTCCGGCGGTTTATGCATCATAGTACCACCAGAATGAAGTCCTGATTTCACTACTATCGATGCCGTCTCCGAGTTCATGCACTTGCTATTGACAATGTGCTCGTTCGTGGGCGAATTTGTTTGTCGTGGCTCGATTCTCATCGTTTTTGTTACTTCGCCCGTATTGTCGAGGATCCTCACTTCACCACCAAACATCTGCAGCGAATTTGGACGCGGATACTTGCTAAGCTCCTCCAGCGATCTTAAACTAGTCGGCACAGTTTCCGTTCTTTGCTTCTTGGCAGGTGGAGCATACGCGTCGACTAGTCTGGTGTTACCTAGTAGAGGACCCGGCGAGGGTAACGGTTGCAAGGTGCTATAATAATCAGCAGATTTTACATCGAAATCAGAATCTCGTTTTTCTAAGTCCGCGTGATAATCAGTTCCTTTTCGAGAATTGTCAATACCTTTGCAGTAATATCTGCGGTGAGCCTCTAAATTGTCTATGCTAGTATAGGGGATGTTACAAGTGGGACAGACAAAATTTTCTACGGCAGTCTCCATTACTGGTCCGTTCATAGAACCGCGAGTTTTTAAAAGAAGATCCTTGATGATTGAGCTATCCGGAAGCTCATCTTTCGCTTCCTGAGTACAACTATCGCTGTAACAACGCTTTCTGTTGTTCAAGGTCTCCTCCGCGGAAGACAAGTTTAACGGCTGCTGTTCAAATGACTGTTTTGTCTCGACTAGGCTCTGTTGGCGATGTATTAGTTTGTGCAGACATGGATCCACTGCGTCGACGATTGCCTGATTGTCTGTAATAATCTTGTCGATATGCTCCTGTAATTGCTCCGCCTTAGGTTTAACAGAATTGGAAGTGGAAGTATTTGTGGAGGAAGACAAGCAGGAACTGTTAGAAGAATTGGGCGATAAGGAAGACATTTCTGTGTCACTGTTCACGCACTGCAATGCTGTTCGGGCTTGAAACTTTGGCTTGTAGATCTTGCCGGTTTTCACGGTCTTTACTACAGCAGTGGATACTGTCGTCGTTGCCGTTGTGGGCGTCGAAGCTGGCGGCGGCGGTGGTGTACCAGTACCATTACTGGCGCTATCCGACAGACTTATGTCGGAATCCTCAGATACCTGCGAAAAAAATGTTATAGATTGCCGCATGTTAATTAAACATCGAAACTTATAATAATGCTGAATTGCTTAATGAGTGAACTAAATGATATTTATTTAACATAAGAAAGTTGCAAATGCCTTATTAAAGATTAAATGTCTATACTAATCGGCAACTACATTATTAATTCTTTTATGTAATATTAAGATTTTATCAAAGGCCGTTAAATTATTTAGATTTTATTAATTTAATCAATAGAGTACCTTCTCTCCTTTCTCCATCTTGTGTGCATGAGAGCGCGACCTACAGTGCTTGTACAGATTTGATTTGGTCTTGAAGGAAATTCCGCATGGCACGCACGGATACGGTCGTTCGTTTGTGTGCGCCCTGATGTGCTTTTGAAGGACACTCGGCTTGGTCCACGTCATCGGGCAGAAAGGACACGCGTAGCTGCCGCTCTTTCGAGACTCAGCGGTGGGCTCGACTCCTCCTGTCGACTCCGACGAAGGTTCGAGTTTGTTGCCGAGTTCCTTCGATAACTCCTTGCCATCCTTATTGTCGTCCTTTCGCTTTGGTGCCTCGTCAGAAATGACATTGTTTGCCGTGCCCTCCTCAACGACTTTCGGCGCAACTTCAGTCGTCGCCATCTTCTTGAATTTCTTGTGTAGGTACTTTGGCTCGCCATCGTTGTTGTTGTTGTTGTTATTGTTGTTATTATTATTGGTCAGCTGTGGGTCTGTCATCGCCACAGTATGGGTCTCTGCAAACAGTACAACACCAGGTATTATTAATCACTGCCGACTGCCAAAGTTGGAAGAAAAAGAAAAGGCGAGATCATGCGCGGCGAACGGATGGGTTCTCAGGTGACTCAGATGCGAGAATGAATGTCGTCGTACACGATGTTCCGTGTTGAGAGGGGAGGGTGATTCACGAAGGATTCTCAATATTCTGCGCGAATCGTTGAGACTATTCCATGAAGAGAACGCGCATGGCGATTAATCTGATTTTAATTGTTGATTATCTCTATTATGACAGGATGCTATAGTGTGACTGTTGACGTTGGGAAAAAACAAGCGTAAAAAGCCCCGAGGTAATAGACATCGAGTAAATTTTTGATTATGTGCAAAGTAACCTTACGTAACGACACTAATAATGCATCGAATTTACGATGACGACGGAATCGTTTGTGTGACACGCGTGCGACGACTATCGTACATAAGGAAAATGTTCGAGGTCGCGCCAAGTAAAGTATCACGATGACGCCGATTGGAAAATTCTAGTCCATTCTGTGTCAATTGCCTTATGACGTTTCCATAAATACAAAAGCGTTAATGCACTCTTGGTGAGATGAGAAAATACTGACAGTCGTTTGGTATGCGTTATGTTATTCCACCGATTACGTAGCATCAATAATTACGTGACGCACAAAAGTTGTAAAAATTAATTTACTACGAATAATTGCGTCGAATCACAACTAAAACATCAAATGTAATAAAACGTTAAAGTTACATAAAAAACGTCGTCTCGATTTTTATCGAGATATCGTTATCATATCCGTAATTGCACAAAATTGTATACATATGTATGTAAAAAATATAATATATAGGATATATTTATATTCGATGATGCATTCTATTGTCCATGACAGCGCATTTAGTTTATTAATTAATTTTATCGTATAAGATAAAAATATAAAATTTTTGTTCAGATTATATGTCTATCGAGGAGCAGTACAAAAATATAACAAATATACATATATTTATTTTATATATATATATAAATTTTATATACATATATATATAATTTAATTTAATTAAAATGAAGTCTATAATATATATAAAGTTGAACGTCTATATATTCTGCACAAGGAAAGTAACTGACAGATATTTTGCAGTACACTTTCGCGATTGGGAAAATACTTGGCCGTGAATAATCGCTAATAATAATCAATAGATATTTTTCTTCGCAGCGAAAAAATAGTTAATCTAAAATGATACACACAGGGAAAATACCGGCGATCACATAAGAACTCCGCAAATAATTCAATTAGGAAATTCGATTACGCATTTTGCGGTACGCCAATTCTATTAGATTCCGCTCTAATGGTAGATACGTTTTTAAATACGCGTTATTTTAAGGCATCCTTGAGATTAACTTTTCTTTTAGCACATAGCATGTACACATCACAGGATACATTGTAATTTCAACGTCCGCTAGCTAGATAATCATAGTATTTTTTATAAGTAGCGCTTTTTAATTCTAATTAAAATTCTAACAAATATTTCTGATGTATAAATTAAATTTTATATCGTTAAGTAAGTTCAACAATATTTATATATTAACATCGTTTAATAAAATCTGCAACGTTTTAAGCGAAAATAGATTCCAATGCAATTATCTGCATGTTCAATATTCAAGACGCGACAGGTCATCTCCGTGAAATTATATACAGCAATGTGACGATGCGAAAACGAAAATTTAGGACGGGTTCAACAGTTCATACACATCTACACATACACAACAATTCGTTTACGTGAATAAACGAGACTTCTCTGCGCTTGCATTTTCGTTTATAAGTGACTGAGTTTCCCCTTCCGTATTTGCACCGGCGCGACTGATCAACGACGAATTATTTATCATGGTATTATATAGAATCATAGTCTCTCGGCATATTTATCTCTTCTTCTCGATGCAATAATTATGCGATCGATCGATGTATGTAGGTCGATAGATCTAAATGTCGCATTCAGTTGACACTTCATTACAATTTGAATTTGATACAGTCATTAGTCTGATATCATTAGCATGTATCGTAGTTATATAAAGATATTGTGAAATTAATTTATATTCATTCTATGAAATATTCAAATTAATAGATATAATGTAATGTAATTGAAGTGTAATTACTAAAATAATTAATTAGCTTGATATCTACTCAAGATATTAAATATTATTATTAAAGATTGATTTTTTTTTCTTTGTAAATTTTCTCATTAATAGTTTTTAAAGTGTATTGCGACACACATTTTAATTTAAAAAAAATTTTATATAATGTATCGTCATTATATAAATTATTCGGATGTATGTATATATATTTCTTTTCTCTCCCCTGTAGATATACCTATGTTTTAAATTTTTGATTAACTTATCGAGTTATAAATATTTGCAAGCACTTAAAATCCACAATTTCCAATCTGCAAAAATTTGATTGCCATCGTCATTGAACACAATCGTTGATTATAAGAAATTAAATTTCATTACGTTTTTGCGGTATTAGCGTTTTTAGAGAAACAATTGAATTTTACTTTATGAATACAATTTACATCAATCGATATTATTAAAATAAAAATATTCAATAGTCATGCAAAAATAGATTTATGTCAAAAGAACAATTTCACAAAGAATTTAATATATTTTGTTTAGTTGTAATAGTTTGAACAAAATTTATCGCGTCTTAAAACATTAAATAATCCATTAGATAATCCATTCCTATTTACTCCTCACTTAAAAAAAAAAGTTTCTCTCCTTTTATATAATCGCTATAAGTTTTTGCATAATATTTGACATCAGTTCGGGTAGTAAAGACTTAAGTAAGATTCATGAATAACTCTATATTTTTCTGCGTTTTTCATTTGCATAGCTGTTCTCATCGTATATGCCTCGTTGAAGAATGCGCGTCGCCAACCAAGCGTCCACGTCGTTCTCGCGTATATTTTTATAACTAGCAGAAATCGCCGGCCTTTTCTTGGACTCCACTTTCGCGGCACCGTTCGTCGAAGTACCCGATAATTTTGGACCGCGCTATTTATATATGCGCAAATAAAGTAGAGAGAGAGGGAAAGAGAGAAAAGAGAGAGACAGAGAAGGACAAAAAAAGAAGCGTGAGGAGCTGGCGCGAGCCAACGGAGGCATTTCTCGCGGAGAATCACCGCCAGACTTACATCAACGGTCCATTTGGTAACGGTGATTTCCTCCACTCGGAGAAGGAATATCGAGAAATCACCATGAAAGTTTTGATTCTCGTAAAAGACATCGAAAGTATCGCGCGATATATTATAACTCATTTTTTAAGTGACCTTACAAGGTTAGACAACAAGCGAAGTTTTACAAAAGTGCAGTTCAGCTTCGTATTTTTCAGTCTCAATGGATTTTAGATGAACATTAATTCTATCTTTGTATAGTATCTCATCGTAACATCGATGTCTTATTTATTCAATCTAAGACCTATTTCTATCAATGTAGATTCTCTATACACGCAGATTAACTTCAATCTCAGTTTAATTTATTTTATCTTTTTAGAACTAAAAGAAGATAAAAAAAAATTAAATTGATTATATGGTTTAAAGTTAATGTGCATTTATGTAGAAATGAAAATAAATTACTCGTCTGATTGACGAAAACGATCGAAGATGAATCGCGTTAATTGCAGTTGTGGTTGCAAAGTTTACGACGCACACGCAAGCACAATATGTCGATTCGTGAATAAAAACACTCCTTTATGAGCAGACACGTCGTGGGAGGATACGCGTGACGCAAGACACTTAGGTGGATTTCATTAGCTCCTCTCCGACTGCAGAGATGAATGAAGTGACGATGGCGCACTCTTTACTGTCAAAGTCATTCTTATTCGCTCAATCCTACTTCTCGAATGCGCGATATCTACGCGTTATTATCACAGGATGTTTTATGTATTGCGAACCGATCTAAGAGTTGGTGCACGAGGAAACTGAATCATCACATCGCCGGTGATATTTGCGCGCTATCATAAATTTACATAAAGCATCCATGTGTTGTAATAGTGTATGTATGTACATGTACACTATACTATTATTTGATTTTAAAGAGGAAGATATCTTTAATATAATAATAGTGTACACAATAACGATATGTGTATAATATCATGTTGAAATATTCAAACAGTAGAGGTTTTAACATTGTTAAATATTAAAGGCGCAATATAGCAACTCAATTCCTTGAATTAAATAATATATTGTTGTTTTTAATCTTCTATGTGTCAAAATCAATTCATTTCTACAATTATTCTCAAAGTAAATAATTTCTATATTAACGTATGTACTTAATAAATAATAAACTAAGTGTTAGTTAAATTTAATACATGTTCATGAATTAATTTGTTAAACTTTACAGTTTTAGTTAAGTTAACGACTGAGTATAAGGAATATTTTCTATAGAAAAGGTCACTCACATTATAATAATAAATTATGAATTTAACAATGTAGCTTACAAATATGCATTATAATTCGTAAGAGGAGATTAAAAGTCGGAGAATTTATCTAAATTGAGCACGCAACATAATACTAAAATTAATTATCGGCGAATGTGTTAGATGCTATTCTTCCTTCGTGTTTTAATTGTATCGTATATTCCGAATCGAGGCTGATATAACATCGATGAATTGAAAAAGGATAAACAGAGAAGAGATTATCATCGGGAATGTATCGCCCGAGAGTTTCAGATTATTCAATTAACGGCCTCTCAAATATTTGCCTCAAATTACAGCTTGTTATTGAAGTTATTCGAGCATCACACGTGCATATACTCACGTAAGCTGCCTCGTAACGAATATACATACTTCGCAAACGCGTATGGCAACGCAATAAATACGCATGCACTCGCGAAGTCCGCAGAGCGACGAAAATGGGTCACGATACGTTTTGTTTGCATTTCGAGCAAATGCAGATGCAGATTTTGGTCGACTATACTCGGCAGTATAAAATACCGCTGCAGTTATTTCTCTACGAATAAACCGCTCCAATTCCGTGGACGCGTTTAATTCCGTGAGAAACTAAAGCGAAATAACTGTAGGTACCCTGTTATTACTTGATAATTTGTTGTGGATATTAGAGAAAGTAAAACCACGAATTAAAATAAATTATTTCCTAATTTGGAAGACAATAAAAATTCGTAAGAAACGAAAATGTATCAGATGAGCTTCTACATAAAAAAAAATATAAGAATTTATATTATAGCTTTCAGAGAATCTTAAAAAAATACTTTAATACAATCATAAGATTTCAATTTATTTGGACATAAAAGAATAAAGATCGATGTGACCTTATCTTGCATTGACATTTATTATTTATCATCTGGAATTACATTTCACAAGCACTACAAAATCTCAAGGAAAATCACAATTTATGCAAGAATTATTTTTGTCTTCAATAAATCCGCTTTTTTTAATTTTGTTACAAAATTAAAAATGTCACATATCTAGCGAAAGATCGCCAATCATACCGATAAAGTTTCCGAAAATAAAATTCTTGGAAATAAAGGAATTAACTTAAAATAAAATTGTCTCAACCATTTTATTTTAGATCGATCGTCGCGTCAGAGAAGACGTGAGATTTTCAATGTAACATTGTGCACGTAAAGTTAGTTGCGGATTCTCGCCGTAAAGTTTTATTTTCGGACTTTCGGTCGCCGAGTTTAGCGATCTCGCCCACGTCGTTTTCCCCAATTCGAGTAAAAGCCCAATATAGAAAGCTAAGCTACGCGAGTCTCGGGAATACTTTATTGATGTATTAGTGTTATTATTGTTTGCCCTCTATCTTGATAGCTCGCTCCCTGACCTCGGGTCCCTCTCTTGACGATGCAACAGCGGGCGTGCGCACGCGAAGATAACTCTCGTTGCATGTCGCCATGTTTGGCCAAATTGGCTAAGATGCAAACATAAGGCAAATTTATACGATTCGATCGTATTACGATCGTATTTGAGAAAAAGCATGAGTTTCTCAATTTCTCTCATCCATTAAAATTAATAGGCAAGTTTTTATAAGTACCTTTTTTAAATGTAACATAAAAATCTATATAAAATTACGTTATATTATAATCAAAATTGCATATAAGTTTCAGTAATCGTATATAAGTTTTAATTAAAACAATATATAGGATATTTTAATTAAAATTCATTTTTATTATTTCAATCTTTTTTTCTTTAAAATTTAAATGATTAAATAAAAAATAGGAACGCAAATTAAGTAAATGGATGTGGTAAGAATGCAAGTCGTAGATATTGTTTCGTATATTGGCTTAATCCTGAGTGAGAGTTCGAAGAGGCGAAGCGTAAACTCGTACAAACGACCAATTGCAATCTATGAATAGTTCGTTCAGTCTGCCACACGTCGTACAACGTACATCATGCCACCGCATGCTATATGGACCTGACAATTCGTTAATCGTTTTATGCCGGACGCGTCAGACACGTTAAACGCTCGTTCAACTGACCGCGGCTTAATCCCGTCATGCCTCAATTTTCGCACTTATTTATGTCTGATTCTCAATTAATGCTCTATCGTTTGAAATGTTCACAAATTTATCTTTCCTCTTGATAAATTGCAAAAAGTGATAAATCACACGTCATCAAATCCTGACAATTTTAATGGCTACATTAAAATAATAATTATTTGTGATTAGTCTATTGAAATTCCTAATAAAAGTTTTTGCACTTTGTCTTAATTAAATTAAGTTTTTAACATTAAAAATATCAAACGGTCATAATTAGCCGTTTATATATATTTTTTATTAATATTAATTTCTTAAAATGCGAAATTCTGAAATTTTTTACTTTTCAATAATTATATCCTTTATCCTTGCTGATGAAATATATTTAGTTTTTCTCAAAGTCTTTTTTTATTTTTATAATAATTTAGTTAATTCTTTCAGTGAATAAGAACGTACTTTTAGTTTTTTTATAATATTAAATCAAGATTTTCTGTTAGATTTCAATGATTTTTTTATTAAGACTTCGTTTTTATTATTATACAGTTTTTTTTTAAACACGCGATTTAAATCATGCTACACTTAACGTATACATAACACTTATCAATCATGCATAGTGCATAGTTAAGCAGGAAAACGCGACCACGACTAATCGATTAATTATCGCGCAAAACATAAGAAGCCCATGTAACTCGTTCTTATCTCGCTCAATTGATAAACGGGAAATCAGGCATTGCGCCATTCTCATGTTATTATACAATTACAATGACAACTTTTCCGCACCTGTATACAAAGTCAGCGAATACTCGGAATTCCGTCGTACGTGAATCAGTGGTCTCGAAAGCGTTATCAAACACTGGATTGCGGAAACCGGCTGCATCGTTTCACGCGACTTTCGCCGGCGAGAGATCGCCGATCCCTCAATTCCTCGCCTCGAGAAAGAAACGAGATAATTTTGGCAATGCCGCAAATTTTTAAATATTTAACGTGACGAGCTCTAGTGGAAACTCCTTCAACACGAACAAAAGAAACGAACGCGTTGAAACCTCGAGGTATTTTGTTGATTCTGTGAGTCAGACTTCGGGTCAGTTCCCCGCTCGTTCATTAATTTTGCTTAAGTTACGATAGCTGTCCAATTCTTTTCTGCTGGTACGAGGTGAAGTTTAATTTAACTGATGCGATAATCGATAACGGATAACGATAGAATATTTCTTTTTATAGCATGGACAGTGTGTTGTTTCGGCATAGTCATTCAATGCAGCATTTTCGATAATTTTAACTGTTTGTTCATAGTATTTTAACGTACGCAAACAGCATATTTATTTATCATGATTTTATTGCCAGATTGTGCATGTGCCAGATGGACGAAATATGTCGTCCAATTAACGTCCACTCAATGCAGCATTTTGCGTAAATCAAATCAGTGATGCGCAGTATTTCTCTTATGTGAACTATTTGTAAATAAATCTCTTCTTTTACATTGAAATACATTCAGTGTATAGACTATAATATTTTATAACTTTAAAATGATGTAATCAAGATAGTGCAGATGATTAAAAAAAAACCAAACTACTTCTTTTCCATGTAAAGTGTTGGAAGTTATTATCATACATTACGAGAGAATTTTCTATGGAAATTAGATTACATCAGCAGTATATCGTTACGGAAGCAATATTGAGAAAAACTTGGAGGTGATAAAAAAATGTGCAAGAAATTTCAGTAATCTATCAAATTTTAATTCGTTAACACGTATTGTCAATCTGCTTTCAATTAATTAAACTATCTCGTTTTCACCTGAACTATTACAATCATCATCGATTATTATTGTTACATATTACGAGATATCTCTATAGAAATTAGATCACATCAGAGGTTTTTGTAAAACTCTAATGATTGGTACGCATTGCTATTTTGCTTTCAATTAATTAATCTATGTCGTTTTCTGAAGTGTTAGAATTATAATCGCATTAACAATTGTTATTGCGCGTTATGATTCTCCTATGGAAATTAGATCACATCAAAAGTCTGTCGCTGCGGAAGCGAGGTTGGGAAACACTGGTGTATCGTGTAGCGGATCTGTGTGGCGGCCAAGCGCGCGTCGTTGCACCGGATGAACTCTCCGATCATGCGGTGGCCGCTGCCGCCGTCGCCTCTCCTTCGTCTGACTATACTCGCCGTATGCAATGCACGCGGTGGCCTCTCGAGGATCGTACGGTGCTGCCATCGGCGAGGAAGCGGGAGATTCCCGCGATGTGCAAGTGAGTCACGCGCGCAAGCCACCGTCGCCGCGTCGCCGCGCCGCGCGCGTCTGACGAAGAAGCGGCATTCCCTGCCTCTCCCTTCCCGCGCCCATCAGCCGCCTGCTTGCGTCTGACGGAGCACAACTCTCCCCTACCGTCGGCCTTCGCACGGCCACTACTGTCCTGACGCACACAGCCGCACACAATTGCACACACGCTTAACATGGAACGATCTCGCTCGTCCACGCGCTCGGGGATTCCGCTCGACACTCTGCGCGCGCGCGCGCTACTGTACTCTGCGCTCTGCGCGATAGTCTCCCACCTCGCGCCGCGCCGACGGAGAGACTCGGCACGAATCCACGCTGCTCCGCTCGCTCGCTGGCTCACTGCCGGTGAACGGGTGATTGGGTCACGCACCCCGCCGTGCGTCTACGTGCCCTAGGACGTTCACGGCCGCCTATCCACGGAATCCCTCCTTTGCCTCATCCCTCCCCTTGGTGCTTCCTCCCAAAGAAAGGAGACTCTCTTCGAGACTGAACTGATGATACGAACGAATGTTTTTCTCCCTTCGCGGATATATACATTCGTACGTACGCAACACGCATTCTTTCTTTCTCTCTCTCTCTCTCTCTCTCTCTCTCTCTCTCTCTCGTTCTTACAATTTTTTCACAATTTAAATTTTATTCTGTTGTCGATCTTTTATCTCAATTTTATATTTTAAAAAGAATAAATTATCATAAAAATATAGAATGTGATAAAAAGTCAAATATTTCGTCTATATAAATGACATAATTGTTGAAAAGTCCAAAAATTGTGGAATCCTATCTTTTACACAAGAAACGCAATTATTAATCTAAAAAATAAAAACTACAAAAGAAAAAACAGAGTGGTCAATAATGACCGTTCAGTACTTCCGATGTTAAAAACATCGTGTAATGCTCGTGTAATCTTAATTTCTGTGGAATATCATTAACATTTTATTACTCGCATGAAGTATTTTTCTTGTTCTATTACGAAATAATTACACTATAGAGATTTTAAATAAATTCGTTAAACGTATGAATGCTATGTATTCACATTATTATATTGTATTTATCACAATTGTTTCACAATTAAACATTTGTTTGCATTTACTTTTTTTATATAAAGTATAAAATATTATCAATATTTATTTAATTGTAAACCATTAAAGAGAACAATGAAAATTGAAATATATGTAAAGTGTCAGAAATCCTGCGCGAATAATTACATTAAAAAAAAAGTCACGCGAGTAATGTAGGGTTAAGCTTTCACTCGATTATGTATTTTGCGAGTAATGCGAGGGAAAGCGAATCAACGATCGAGATTTTAATCTCGCCCTCTTCATTCTCTGTCATTACATTATCTAACTTGCACGTGTTATCTTGATCGTCAAAACTTGGTGTAGTCGATAAGAATCTGATATAATTCAACATTAAAGAATGGCATAAAATATATATGCTCGCAATACTCTAGATTTTAATTGAAAATGACCCGACAATTGAATTATTCGAGTATTGCTGTCAGTCGTGCAAACAATATGACTTCATATTTACCTTCCGATTCGTTTAATTAGATTCTATCTGTGTGACGAGTGCCGTTATTGCCAATAGGCTTTTGTACGTATTTATGACGCATAGCGCATAAATCTATATAATAGCGAATTCTTCGTATTTGAACGTCACTTCGTTACAACAAATATTACGTATCTCTATGAATTGCAAATTCACCGAAGATCATCATTCGATGATCCGTGAGAACGGAATTTAACGTATATTATTCCGTGAATATTCCTAAAAATTAGAATGAATATTTACCGAGTAAATAACGTAAGTCTTCCGGTTTCGACGCGAATAACGCTACATACCATGTCTCTTGTAGCTTCCTTTCCGCGAAAACAAATGTGCGAGAAACGGTTATTAATGCTAGTTGAAAGAACACGATAAGTCTGGCTACAATTAATCATGGTAGCCTCAATTGCTGATCTTCACGTCACGATCGATGTGGAACGTGATATAATAACTGTATCTCTCCGATTATCAATGCCCGTCATCAATTTACCGTACATCAAAGGACTCGGAATTTTCGTTTAGCATGAAATTGACGAGTGATTTAAATCTTACTACTAATAGACGAGATTAAATATAAATTAATATACAGTATTCGACTGTCGTCAAAAACTGGTTTTGAAGATTAATTCCTTAAGATACAATCACTAAAGATAAAATTGATTTCTCTTTTTCTTAATTTTATAGAAAGTCATCCGTCATATTCCGTTATCGTTATTTACGAAGTAGTATGTACAACAACAACAATAATAATAACAACAATAATAATAATAATAATATGTGCAGGTAATGAAATTATCTCCATTCATCCATCGTTCCATGAAGGAGTCAAGTTCGAGAGATCACATGGTGGCAATTAAAACCTCTGAGGATACGTCCAGCGTGAATGGTGAGTGTCGCACAATCCTTTTAAGCTTATTACAAGACCGTAACGGATTTATAGTATCGCCGAGCGAGTGTAATGAAGTTCGGTGGATTTACGATGGAGGTGCACGAACAGTTAAAGTAAATTTAGATAGCGAGTAAAGTAAATTTCATTGTATCATGTGTGACCGCCGCCTTTCGCGAGATATTTTAACCCATGGATGTTTGCGCCGCGAAACATGAGTTTTCCATTTGATCTCGTAATTCCATTTTGGAAAAGCCAATAATCACTGACATATATTGCACAAACAAAAATCATATATATATATATATATATATATATATACATAAAGCTTGATTTAAGCGAGAGTTTATGTACGTGTGTGTGTGTGTGTGTACACACACACACACACACACATATATATATACAAACGTTTACATATTTCTAGTAATTGGAAAATATTCAGTATAAATTTATTATTAATGTCTACCAAAGTAGATTAACTTACATCGCGATTTAATTTATCTACGTTTTTAGAATTAGAAAAAGGTATA
>Ga0157364_1001182_pt1 | contig 21417 bp, 8 predicted proteins | sample AttsexASBM2_FD_111476 | JGI IMG/M metagenome (GOLD analysis project Ga0157364, IMG submission 111476) | Fungus gardens microbial communities from leaf cutter ant in Ribeirão Preto, State of São Paulo, Brazil - Atta sexdens ASBM2 | ecosystem: Host-associated > Fungi > Mycelium > Unclassified ...
AAGATTTCTAATCATAACTTCCTGCGACATTCTACGTTTGAAAGGAATAAGTACACCCAATTAATTACACAGAATATAACTAGACACGGTACTAATAAATCACTAAATTGTTTTTATAAGGACCAATCAAGAAGGATTATTTCACCCTCTCGTATCTGACTCGCGTAACACGGAACAAACTCAATTATTTATGGGCACATTAGCGACGCGAACTAATGAGGGCGTGCTCAATGAATTACTGAAATCGTATTCAGCCGGAAAACCATCTGCGGTTATGTAATGACGTTAAACAAAGCGTTAATCCTCTGATGCACTTTGGGAGTCAAAATAAATCCCTGTGCGTTGCACATAATTCACTTGTTATGCATGTAGTTTTGAAAATATTGGCTTATTAAGATACAAAAGATATCCCGAAGGACCATTATATAAGAATAAGAAAAATCCGTTTTGAACATAACTTTCGAGTTTTCAGATATTTTCACTGTTTGCATGCTGAAATCCCGTGGGTTTGGAAAAATCGATAGAAAAACTGAAACATTATAAGATCTTATTTTCATTTAAGTTAAAACACAAAGTTTTATAACGTACGGCTTAATTTATTAAAATAATTACTTTTCACGTTATAGATATATTCGAAAAATATATTAAACTAAATGTGAATTATTGTGACAATTATAAAAGTTGGAGATGCTCCTCGACTGAACTGCTCGCGAAAAAGTAACATTACAATAAATGCGTTCGTTATCAAAATTTCGTCAATAGTACACTGAAAAAAGGAAAACTAAATTTTAATAAATGTTTGTTTAAATAATTCTAAGTAAATATTTACTGAATATAAACGTATATTTATTTAATGCAAAAACCATTAATTTAATTATCATTTTTTATTAACATTTTATAAATATTTTTTATAAATATTTATTTACTGTAAGTAAATATTTACTTAGTACTACTTAAGTAAATTAAAATTTTGTAAAGTTTTTCACTATATTATTCATGTTTTACGTTTGAAATTCTTCATTAAATTAAAATTACGTTTGTGCTCAAATTGCGATTTCACTGCGTGGCGATTGAAGCAACCAGTATTCAATTATAATCAAGTAAAACGACGTTTCAGTAATACGAAAATGGATAGAGTGTATCAAAGGATTTAAACAAGGCACCCTTAGGTACGTCGAAGCTTGCTCTTACCGGGGCGACGAATGCTGCACATGTGCCAAGCGGAAACCGCCTCGAAATAGCGGACAGGGTGGTCGCACGCTATCCATCACGAAGTTGAAGTTGAGGGATACCAGCTAATTACTTTGTCCGTGGATATGCGCACGCTCGTCGACGTATAATACCACGCCTAATCTCGAAATGTGCTGACACTACTTACTCTTTCGCCCGTGATCGCACGGTGCCACGCCGCCGGCTTAATGACAGTAATACGCCTCGTTTACGCAACGTAATTCCGGTACGCAGAATGAGCGTGTATAAATATTGATCCGGTTGCTGCAATGACTATCAACAGCGCTCTCAGTGCGTCGCTCTATGACGTTGACATGCTAGGACAGAGAGAGAGAGAGAGAGAGAGAGAGCTTTGAGATTATCGGATTGTTGAGATTATCTTGGGATAATCTCGAATCAAAATCCCTGATCGGTTGCGGCATTATCTGCCAACGTAATTAGTTCCTTTGACACACGCGTTTTGTGCTTTATCTTTAAATCAAAATAAATAAATAAATGTAAATAATCGATCTTCTATATAGCGCGGGATAAATTTAATAAAATGTTAAGAAAATAGATTTCCCATTCCCAATTACATATTATAATCACTACATTATGAAAATTTTAATAATTATTACAAGAGAAAGAGGTAATATTCATATCATAGTTCTTGGTAAAATTATACTATTTTTGTCATCAATACGTTGAATATTAAATTAATAACCGCGGCAGAATGCGACCAAATCGTTAAATAATTTCAACAAAAATTACCGCAGCGTTAAAAGTATCGATAACGCAACGAGAGATAATAATTTAATGCGTATGTAATGAGATGAAAAATTCTATATAAATTACACGAAGAAATAGGAAATTCGATTTAATTCGAGTCGATTTTAACATACTACATTTGTGCTAATTTAATTTCATAACATTTGATGGTTGTATTGAAGCAATGTGTGAAGAGCTATTTGTGTCTTCTTCGATTGATGAGGAAGTATAAATGAACTTACCCAAAACAGTACCGACGTAGGAATGCGAAGTGTCGAAGGATATCGGTCCGTTCGTGCTCTCAAAGGATACGTCCTTGCTAAACAGACTCGCGTCGTGAAACAAGCGTATCGTCCAGGATCTGCAAGATAAATTGTGATTGTGAAATATTGGAGAATTTTTTGCGACTGGAAAAGTAATTATCGGCGTTTCTTGCGTGCCATAATATCTCGACTCGGCTCGCTCCGGATCATTACGCAGAAGGCCGATAATCTAGTAATAACATGAATAAAGGAAAAGGAATCGTCGAGGCAAAAGAACGAAGCATTTTAAGTGTGTGTACATATTACGATTACGAAAGACTGTATCTTATTTATCTAGAGGAACTATTTTCAGAAAAATTATTTTAAGTTTTATTTTAGAGAAAGATCTGCCGAATAGATATCTTTCCAATGTCGAATGGAGCAAAATACGGTAAATTCCTCGCGTAGCTATAATGTTCGAAGTACAGCGTTTTGCATAGAAGCAAAGGCTTGACAAAGGAGGAGTCATATTATATATAGTTAAAACGTCGAGCTAAAATCCTCGAGCACAACCATCTCACCGGATTTATATATAAAAAAAAAGCATATTACTTCAACTGATATATAAACCGATATCGAAGAGCTTGTACAAGCTCTTCATACAATATGTCGATTTGCTCGCGCATGAAAGAGGAAAATAACGCAAGTACGTAGAGAATAAATATCTTGACTTCGCAGCGTAGTATCATTCTCGAGCGATACTTTGTATGAAATGTCAGGTCAGTCCATAAGTTCATGCGTACTTACTATGTGAGTATATTTTAAACTGTATAGAATAAAGCAACTATAAGTAAAATGGCAACAAAATATCGATAATGAAAGAACATGCATCGATAATTTAAAAAAAAATAACATTTTAAATATCCGAGTTATATTGAAAGTATACGCCAATATATTTCAACGAAATATCAGAGAATTCTGGTAATTTAAATATTTAAAATAAAATTCTCTCAAAATAATTCTTGCTGATAAATAAAATGTGAGTTTTCGTAATCGTGACGCTTATCGTTTCATATTCCCTGCGAATTGAACGCGAGATTGATCTGATACGATGGATGTCTTCCACAATTTCAAGCTACGATGTTCGAAACCTTCGAACCTCCAAAGACAGCTTAAGACGAAACCATCTAACATCATATGGATCGAAGTGGCTTCTCGCCACTAACGGATTCAGCGCTAAATATACACACGCTCTTTCACTCCTGCAAGTGGCATTTACGTAACAAATCCGTCTTTAACGAGATCAAAGTTGACTAAGATTGACGTTCGCGCCATCGAATTCCGCAGAGAAGAGTTTCGCAGACGCGAAACGGATTAATATCATACGTTGACGTTCACCAATGCCGAACACGACATTCAATTATGACAAAGAGGCCACATAGCAGAAATAAATCATAACCTCGGAAACAAGCGTATGTGTATCTAATCTCTTTCGTTCTAAATTTTTGGGAGTGAAATTTCACTCCCAAAATTCCAAGAAAGTGAGAGTTGCGCCAACCCAACAGAAATGAATTTTTTCACTCTTAGAGAGCAAAGAATCCTTCCAAGCGAGATTCAATTTTCAATCTAATCTCTCTCTCTCTCTCTCTCTCTCTCTCTCTCTCTCTCTCTGCAGAGTGCATAATTTCACTCTCCAAAAGAAGAGACAGAAATTTCATTCTGATAAATATTAAGTTTAACCCCTCTTACATCCAATCTTATTGGACGAAATTATAAGCTCATTCGACGTATTTCTGCACAAAATGAACGAATCTGACAGAAAAAAAGCTCAATCTCGAAACGAGATATTAATCATTAAAGTTCTTGTTAAATTAGAAAATTCATTCCTCAAAGGAATGAAGTAAAATTCACTTGCCGGACTAATGCAAATATCATCGCTTTTTCAGTGAAATTTCATTCCCAAAAATTTAAAATGTTTGTTTATATTGGAAATTTAATTTAATATAAAAACTCAAATAAGAACATAATAAATGCCCTAATAATTTTAATAACAGTTTCATGCTCCGCATCTGTCATATCAAATCATATTATTACCCGCAAAAAATATTATTAATAAATTATAAAAGCAAACATTTCAAGAAAGATGAAACTTGAAAGCGTGGAAATTAAAATACTGAAAAATAACGCAGGTGTAGAAAAGTTATTGACGTTTTCATAAATATTCGCTTCCCAACTGATGTAATATGCCATAGAAATATGAGCAAAAACAGAATTGCGCAAATAAATTGTTGCTTCGAATATAACATAAAAACTTTTTCAATATAAAAACGAAGAAATCCTATCTATTTTTGCAGAAAAATAAATTATGGTTGGAATACAATAATATTCGTTTTTTCCTTATAAAGAGGCAAATATGTATGTCAAAATAGTTTGTATACGCGCTTTGTAAAAATAAATTCAGCCATTACTATATTCCGCACAAAATGCAGCAGCGAATTAATTATCAAGAAAACTTTTTTTGTAAGGGACGACATATAATATTATATTAAATATGTATAATATTAGAACATGGTAAATTGAAACGAATGTCCGAAGAACTCGTTAGTGCCTTCATAAATATGCTTCGCATATGTTAGTTATTTTATTTATAACCAAAATGCATCCATTTAGTTAAATATATACGTACGTGCGCTTTACCAATATATATACTTTATATATGTACATAAATTAAATACATCGCAACATATGTATTTAACCAAGACTATGTCAAGATTGTAAAATCACATACTACAAAATACGACAGTAAAATAATATTTGTATAATATTAACATTGCAAAAACAAACGCGAATATAAACTAGATTTCACTAATTTACCGCATTGACAATCCATAAATTGTTTGTCATTTTACTCAAAATATTCGATTATTGAATTGCTCTTTAGTTTATCTCTGGATTTTACATGATTAATTGCGCTCGCATTTATAATTTTATTTCTCCCTTCTCTTATAAATCCTTACTTAGCTAATAAGTAACTCCATTTTTAGCACAAAGATAATCGCTGTGATAGAATCATCGCATGACAAGTGATTGACATATGATGACAATCAAAGGTCGGCAAGAAACTGGTGATCATTGCAAAATGTGATGGAATAACGGCGATTGTCATTGAAGAAAACCAGTGCTAGAACTTATATATGTGACTTTCACAATGACAATGCGCAAATACATGACGTGCTTCCGGATATCTCGTGAAAGCCTGATTCCACGATGATGCTGAATTTATGTGGAAGGTCAAGCGAAACCAACAGAATGCAACTCACGTTTGATGACTTGCACGGTGAATATGCAAAATATACCTGAAATACAAAGCTATTCACAAAACGTTATTCTTTGATTAATTAATATTCTTTCTTAACATTTCTCAATTCAATAAAATTTATAATTAGCTTATCATTTTTAAAAAGTTATATAATTATCAAAAAAATATAAAAAGATAAAAAATCCATTTTCTTTATCCAATCCTTTGTTACTTAATTCTTGTATCTGCTTTATATTACTGTAATGCAATACAAACGCTGTGAGCATTTAAAAATATACCTAATTATATGTATTTTAAATACTGTTAATTACTTCGTGATCAATTTATTTTTCTTTTTAAAAAAATGTCGCTCGAATGCTTTTCGAAAAAATATAATTTCATCTATAAAAGATGAAATTCTTAATGCGTCACCAACAAACTATTTGCGTTATATTTAGAGACCTGTTATATTTAGAGACCTACTGGGACGATCGTTAATTCTTTTCGCAGCATTTATTATCATAGTAGTGCGAAGACACCGAAGGAAGAAACGACTTTAGCATATCCGGCAAAAAGACGTTAAAACGTTGGATTACCATAAAGATATACAGGGCTAGAGTTGGGAAGCATTACGCGAAGAATTAGGGGAAGCATAACAATTAGTCGCGACTCTTTATAGCGCGCACACACTGCTGCTTCCGCGACAATCATTTTCATAATAATCCGACGTCGGCTGCACGGATCGCGCATTAAATCGTCAGCTTTGTCTTGGGAGGCTCGTTGTGTTATATCTTTGCAGTATCGCGAAAAAGTCGTTTAAGTGCCGCTTTCATCGCCCGAAGCTGGTGTATAAAAGACGAAACTCTCGTTGCATCCGCCATAATCTCTCGTAAGTTTGTATACAAGACGTTCTAATTAAAGCGCTTACTATCACTCGTCGGATAACAGAAAATGTGCCGTAAAAAAAGACCCAGTATAAAATAAAAAGCCGTTAAAAGAGATTATTAAAGCATTAAAATATCGACTGCTTTTTTGTTTTCGTTAAAAATTTGTTCTACTTAAAGTTTAATATATATTCAATCTTAAATAAAAAAGATCTAATGGGATCGCGCCATCAAGAGATTAAATTTTCCTCGAGAAAAACTCGACGCCAAATTCCTTTGGCAAAAGTAGAACTTCGCTATACTTCCTTTCTTGAATGTATTCCGTCAATCGACTTTTAGATAAACTTCGCTAATGATAAGCTATCTCTGTATCCCAATTATCACAAACATTTCTTATAGTTTTAAACAATTAAGAGATTGAAGCATGTACGACAGATTAATAAATACGAGGGTAGTTTGATAAGTTAGTGACATTTTAAAAAACTATATTAAAAAATAATAATAAAAGGAAAAAAATTTTTTAATTCCATTAACTTAAATTCCAACTCTTAAATAACTAACTTATCAAACTGCCCTCGTATTTCTTAATTCCACAATCCTCTAGCTCTTCCTAACTATTATGAAGTATGTCGATATATTAACGAAATCGAGAAATCTGTTGTTTATTAATTTGATGATCGCGCTTCTTTGTAACGATTACGAGCGACCGTGCCGCGAAGCGGAAAAATAGTTCACATAATTTCCCAGTTTTTTCCTCGACTACAACTTTCGCGTAACGTTTATTTTCATAATGATTATAAGCGTGCGATATTTACTACGTTTATTTTCATAACGATTATAAGAGCACACATGCGACTCATTGTGCCGCGCCGGAGGGTAAATTTCGCCATTTTTGCCACCAACAAGAAGTTCGCTTTATTGCATCGAAAGAGACAACGCGCGTGTCTTCAGTGGCAGAGGGTGGAACACACGGATTTGACCGTGTGCTCTTTTATATAACCGCCCATAACATCGCCCCCATATGCACGGCGAAACGATGCGTTGGCTTCACTGAATGCTATACTCGTGCCCACGTACAGGAAAACTGGATCCACAACGTATGAGAGAGGTGCGTCGAGGTACATGGTCTATTCATGCGCAAAGTCTTCCACCGAGAGGCGAACGCGCGCGGCGCGACGGTTAGAAAAGTGAGAAGGTGTCGCCTGTACACAATATCTATTCCTGGCTTAACCATACTGCTTCCCATTTCCCAAGACTAGGCTATATACTAAGAAATCGCTGAGGACATAACGCGAAAGTTTATTCTCTTATATGGCTAACAAAGTCAAACAAAACAGATAAAACTATTGCGAGTCGTTAGAAAAAATTTGTATTTTCTAAAAATGTAAGAAAAATATGTTAACGTCTGCAATCTACATGTTTTTTGACACACAAGCGAAATTTCACTCTCAAATTAAAAGAATTCTAAAATATCATTCTAAAATAAAAGAAGTCAAATTAAATAAAGTTTAAAGATAAGTTAGTTTTATGTTTGAGTTAAAAAAACTTTGTAATAGATAGAGATGTTGAAACCTTTTCTACATTTTTTGAAAGCGTTTACTAAAATAGTAAAAACTGGAGCTGAACAAAAAAGACTCAGATTGCAAAGTTAAAAAAGTAATATTTTTTTCTAATATACACAAATGTCCTTACATATTACAAATGTTTTAGAAAACAATATCTGGAGACACTGGTAGTGTCTTGGCGCTAAGATTATATATATTTTATTATTATGTATATTGTAAAAAGAGTAAAATGTCATCCAAAAGAGTCCAATATTTCTTTTTTAAAATATATACAGATTTTGATCTTTCAATCCTTTTCTGGAACTAACTCTTTCCTAACTTTCTTGCTATTTCAAAATATTTTATAAAAATTAAGCAGAAATTGACATTTAATGACGTAACGATCCCAAACAATAGGATATAAGCGAAGCTCTTTGCACGCCGATAATTTTTCTCGTAGAATCCAAAGCAAACGAAAACATAGAACAAATATATCGCGATCTAATCGCAGACGCATTTCGTGAACAATGCCGCGACGGAATTCACGAAAGACGAACGGCGGACTTCTCTCGCAAAGCATGAGAATAAACCAGCGACTTTGCCGCGATATGACCAATAAATTCGCTTGGTCGCACAGCGACACAGAAAAAGAGGAAGAAAAATCGTACAATACAATACTTGACTAGAACGGCCACCGAAGTGGAGGCCGCTATGACGAGAACGACAACGTGTGTGCCAGAAACTTCTTTCTTCTCCTCTCCTCAACTATTATCTTGCTAGTTTGTACCAGGTGCAGTGGGGTAGAAACGCTACCGTCTTGCGGTGGCGACGAGGGACGGCGGGAAGATGTTGCGCGGGCGCTTGGTACGACGACGACGACGATGACGACGGCGACGACGACGACGACGACGACGACGACGACGACGACGACGACGAAGAGGACGACGACAACGACGACGAGAGATAGAGGGAATCGCATGGCGCACTCCTGCTTTACATTTTATTGCCCGACGTGGATTCGACCGATTTACATAAAGAGACGAACGTTGTAGTTACATTGGCGGACTGTGAAAGCGACCGGGGAGAAGGAAGGAGGAAGAGGAGGAGAAGGTGGAGATCGAGAGATGTTTCTCATGTCTCCTACTAGGGAAAAGGGCTGCATGCCGTTTGTCGCCCAGGATGAGAAATTTGCGATGCAGGAGGTGTGTGAAACGCGAATGCCAATACTCCTTTCTCTCTCTCTCTCTCTCTCTCTCTCTCTCTATATATATATATATATATATATTCTTCTCTCTTTCTCTCCCTCCCTCCCTCCCTCCCTCTCTCTCTCTCTCTCTCTTTCTCTCTCCTTCTCTTTTCTACTATCCTAGTTGGCTTTTTCTCGTACTCATTTATTTAACATTCCCTGGACAGTTTTACGTAGAAAATTCTTCGTGAACTAAAATTCTTTCGAGACTGATACTCTCCGGAATTGCTGGAACGTAGGACGGTAGCGAATATTGTGTGCTCGACGGAATGCACAGTAAGATGATAACAGCAAGTCGTAACGCAATGAAATAAATGGCCTGTAACCAGGCAATCGCGATCGATTATAGCATAATTGACTTGCTAAAAATTGCACAAATATGTAAAGTGTTTTCTATTTACATGCAAAAATTTGAAATAAACACTATCATTAAACACTACACTATTCTGATTCGTATCTTGTTCTGTCAATGTTCATTCTCGCTAAGCGAAGCTACAAAGGATATCACATCTCTTTTTCAGAGGAAGAAGACAACTATTTCCAACACACAGACCAATTGCACTAACATCGCCAACATCCTAATTCCACAACTTTAAGGAGACACACGTAGAGCAACGGATTTCCTCTGCGGCAAATTTTCGAAAGTAACGAGTAATCACACCAGTGAGAGACGCAAAAGAAGGACAATGACATCGTTATCGTCGTCGGCGTCGTCATCGTCGTCGTCGCAATTAGTGGTAATTACACGCGTCTAAATCCAGCACGCGGAAATCACAGGATTCGACTTCGCTTCTTGACTCCTCGACTTCACCGAGAGAATCGCTCTCTCCTTTCTTTCTTCCTCTTCCTCTTTCCCTCTCCAGAGTGCCGCAAATCCTCCGGACTGTCGGATCAAGAAGTACCAGCCAGTTAATTAGCTTAACGTCTATGAATTACGGGCGAAATTTCCTCGAGAACTTGTCTCCCTTTCCTTTTCCCAAAGGGAGAGAGAGGAACAGAGTGGAAGGAGTAGGAAGAAAGGAGAAATGACGCCGATGGGCTCGCACGTAAACCATTTCTATCGAGTCACCTCGCCACGGCTGAGATGCTGGACCATTTGTTGTAACTTTGCAATCTACATACATGGTGCACGCGGTCGTCACGGTCTCCTGCATAATGTATAGTTGGACAAATGTGTTTAACGTTGTCTCACTTTCCTCATGAAATGCAAAATTCGGCGAAATTTCCGAACAGATCAAATTAAATGGGTTTAATACAATTTGTTTAATACGATCTATTATTATGGATTGATATAATTGTCTAATAGTATAATAATTGGAAAGATAGTTTGTATTTCTGTTCACATAATATTGATACTGATATATAAACGTAAATTTTCGAACAGACCGAATAAAGCGGTTAATACAATTATACAATTCATTAAATATGATCTATTATAGATTGATATAATTATCTAATAGTACAATTAGAAAGATATATACGTTGTATTTTATATACATAATATTAAAATATGTACGTAATCCTATTAATTAATTTAAAAAGTAATAAATTTATTTTAAAAATGACGAAATAATATATACGTCCCAGCGCAAAAAATTGCAAATTTAATTCAATACGAAAAGAAAATTAAATTATGTAAAATTAAGAAGATAAAAAAATCAATAAAAGTGAAATTGAAAGATTGATAAAAATTTATCTTATTTTTGATCCTTGTTTTTTGTCACACAAATGTCGATATTTCTGTACCAATAATTAATCCCAAAATTATAGATTCAATTTCTATCGTATCTCACTTATTAATTTAATTTCTATTTCATTTATAATCGTTTTAATATTTATGATGAATTATAGTTAAAGGAATATCGAATTCAAAATTTTGTTTGATTTAAACTAATTCGTCTATTCTTGAACAATCTCAGACGTATCTAAAAAACGGCACAAGATATAAACAGATATTCTAAAATATACCTACATTATTTGGCATAAAACAAGAAAATTCTATTATTTATGCTAACGTTTAAATTAAAGTTATATGCAAAACTATGAAATTCAAATTTATTTTATGAATTGAAATAAAAAAACATAATTTTTCACAATTAACAAAAAGATTAATTTTTTTTCTATTACATTCTCTATACCAAAAAATAATAAAAAAAAGCAAGACGCGTAATTTTGCAACTCATAAAAAATATTGTTAATAATAAATAAAACAATATATCAGGAAAATGAAAAGCTTATAATTTGCTTGTTTATGTACATGCGATACTGAAACAAGCAAATTAGGAAAAATTCGAAAAAGTCATACCGTTACAATTCGGGAGATAAAATGAAGTCATAACCCGTATAAAGTTGATCCCCCTACATTTGAGAAAATCAATTTTCCATAGCTCATTCGATTGCTCATCGTTTGCACATTTTGCACACTTCTAGTAAGAAAGTTATTAAAAAAATAATTTTAGGAGGGCTAACTTAACACTAGCCCCCCAACTTCGAGCAAATTGAATCGAAAAGAGCACAATCGATAGATTTTCGTTTGCACATTTCGAAACAATTCAATTTTTTATTCGCACACCTTTAGTTAAAAAGATATTCACAATCGAGAAGGATCGAAAGTGGCAAATAGGTTCGAATTGTACCTGCTAAAAATAACATGAATCGATAGTTTCTCGTTTACATTTCGAAACAAGTCGATTTTTCGTTTACACACCTTCAATTAAAAAGTTATTTAAAAAACATTTTGGGAGGGGCTAACTTTATACCAATAAATAAATACGTTTGCCTAGCTGCCCTCCCTCCCTACTTAACCAAATCTTAATGAATAAGTTATATAATAATGCTATTTATGCACTCTCAAAAATTTTTGCGCTCATTTCGTTCAGCTAAAAAATATTTTTGGGGGGTTGAGTAGGCTGTTAATCAGCCTCCTCCATGTGTTAATAACAACCGATATAGAAAATCAAATACATAAGATTTATGTGCTACTTATGTGCTTTTATATTCACATAGTTTTTGCGCTTCATCTTTTAAAACATTTCCTTCTTGGAGCAAACAGTCATATTCATTACTAAGTCAGTTAAAATTGCAAAATTACACTACCTAATAAAGGTGTGTAAACAAAAAATCGATTTGTTTCGAAATGTGCAAACAAAAACCTTTTAAAAAAAATTAACGATTGCTATTTTGAGCATAGGTGCGATTCAAACTTAATGCCGACTCTTCTCGAAACTTTTACTGTTAATAACTTTTTAACTAAAGGTGTGCAAACGGAAAATCGAATTTTTTTCGAAATGTGCAAACGAAAATCTATCGATTATGACTTTTTTCCAATTTGCTCGAAATTGGGGAGCTAGCTAGTAAAGTTAGCCTTCCCAAAATTCTTTTTTTAATAATTTTCTTACTAAAAGTGTGCAAATGAAAATTCAAAATGTGCATAAATGTACAAACGATGAGCAATCGAATGAATTATGAAAAATTAATTTTCTCAAAAGTTGGAGAGCCAATTTCACACGGGTGAAGTCGGACCGTTATCTAACGGCTATTTCTTAAGTTCGTAAATACGCTGCGAGTGAAAGCGCGATTCAATATTTAAACGGTTCCGCCATAATACACCGACAGTGGTTAGAGCGCGGTTTGTTGCTGAACTGCAGTGCTGTCATAAATTGAACTTTCTGCCATTTGTGTTTGTTGCATCTCTTATATTAAATAACCGTGAGAGAGAAACTCCGTGATTGCTGCTCCTAATAATAAATCCAGTTCGACATACAAACATTATGATATTCAACACGGAAAAGAGAGAGAAGGACAAAGAGAGCATCTTTTATGAATGTTTCAATTGGTATAAGCGTTATCATTGTAATTGCTTCGTAACAAAAATTTCTCACTTCAGAAAACACTTTAACATATGTTTTTCATATGTTTCGTAGTAGGATATATAAGAGAAAATACTTTATTAAAAGTAAAAATAAAAAATGACCTATGTGATATAAAAAGAAGAATACCTAGTGACTCGAAATACTAGTAAACAGAATTAACTTTCTTTCTTGATGAAGATCACAAATTTTTATCTTAAAAAAAAGAGAGACAAAAGCAGAGCAAGAGAAACAAGATATATTCGCATTAATTAATATGTATAATTAATAAAGTAAAATAATTTCGCAACACGCGTGCGATACGAGCTAAGTTATATGTTGAATTAGTCTCATGACCACCATCTCTTTAATCGGATTCAGATACCACTGACCTAACAAGGACATACCGAGAACGTGCGGGCGGCATACTGGCAACTTTGTTCACGATCGCTTTACGAGCAGTGTGTAGGAGGTTCACGTATTCGCCAATTTCGAAATGCCATTTGCAAGAGGTCATATAATAGTAACGTACTCGGAGATATTTCCGCCTGCACTGTTAAATCGCACAAAATTCTTTAACCACTGTAGATCGTGGAATCCGGAATTTTTAATTTTTCAAGAATTTCAAAGACATTCCTTATCTCGATTTAGAATTGGACGTTCGATGATGATCCCGATATTTCAGCAAACTCTTTGGATGCTCAGATTCCGTATCGATCTCTTTTCGTCTTTGCACGGAACACACTGCGAGCGAGGGAAGAGTGTGTACCGAGATAGAGAGGAGTTTGCTTATAGAACTCATACTCACCTATCGAGCGTCTTCAGATTCAAAATCAGGGGTTGCTCGGAGTCGGTGACGTCACGACGTATCCGGTTACGATGTCGTTTCAAGGCTACGGTGTCATACATGGCTGCCTCGTAATACCTGATATACGAGCGCGTGATATCTGAAAAGTACACAATCAGGAAAACGGATGTTCTATTAGTGACTGTCTAAGAAAAATGCATTGCGCAAACGGTAAATCGCGAGTCACGTGAAGATGAGTTGCGTCGTAAAAATGCATTTGTATTAGATGTGACCACAGGCGTGATTGAGAAGGCGAAGCGTTCGTGATTCTCAAATAAATAAAAAGAAATCGTTCCATTAACTTTCTTTTTTATAAAACGAAGAAAAAGGAACGCGACATAAAGCTCATTTGAAAAACTTATGTTATTAGTGTTAGTAGACTTTTTTTCCTACAAACAAGTGTACAATTATAAATGCAAATTTATCTTTAAAAAATACTTTTTAAATTCCTTTTTATGAAATATTAAAGAAATTTCTATTATAGCTAAAGAATAATAATTTTATATCCTTATTGAGAGTTTTTAATAAAAGTCAAAGAAAAACGATCCAGACTAGTTTTTCTAACTATCGCAGTTTCTTTTTTACATCATAGTTCTTGAGTTCTGCCACATGATATAAATGCACCTTAAAGCGTGTATAATTCGCGCTTGATTGCTCACAGTGGGAAAAAACGCGATGACTATACTAACTTTTTTATGTACTAAGATCATTGTAAAATTAAGTATAATATAATTTATATATATCACGAAAAATAGAAATAGATTTTGACATTTTCGTATTTTGTCTTCATATTTAACTTTTAAGTGAATAAGTGGTCACAGCACCCCCATACATAGTTATTTTAAAACCTTATTCTACAAAAAGAAAATAAAAAGTATCATCTAGAAGGCCTTAAAGTTCATTATTTTTATATTCTTCTATCTCCTAAGAATATAAAAATAAATTTAACTCTATACATATTCTATGAAAAAATATATCTATAAAAATAAAATTTGAGGTATTCTAATTTCACCTATTTCTCTACCTATTAAAAGTTTAAAATTAGAAACTATAATTTATTTCTGATCTCTATCACAATCTCAATGGAATGTAAAATCAAGCAGTTTATTAAATATATTAAATATGGTAATAAGTAATATTGAATGAATACATTCATATTTACGGAACTAACTCCTAATTCTGAATGTTTACATGTAATATATTAATATGTTTAAAAAAGTACAAACTTTCACTAATTCTACATAATATCCACATTTATTGCAAATTAAAATTGGATAGTTATATTTAACATCGAGTATACAAAAATATTATCCTTTCATTTAGAAATGCAATCTAAATCTTAATCGTAAAAAAAGTATCAATGAGAATAAATTGCAAAGTTAAAAATGAACTTTTTTAAAATTTATTTTTTTAACTATTAAAATAAGTCTCAGATGATTCATTGAAGTATCCATTGAAATATTTTGCCTTTTAGCAATGACAATACTTGCAATATTTATACAACTATAGTTATATATACGTACTCTTTCATTGGATTTCCTGTTGCTAATATGATTTTATATCAAAGACCTTCTTTCACTCTATCAATTAAATCTATTCACTTCAGATGCCGACGTCTCATTGCAAAAGTGCTGCAAAATCAATTAATTTACTTTCGCGCATATATACACGATGTGAAATATTACACTCACTTCGTGAAAACTCTTTTAGTATTTTAGGATGAAAAGATCACGGAAATTTTAAGAGGAAACGAATGCTCGAGCATTCACCATGACCACTCGGCCGAGAGAGCTCCTCAGAGACGCGTTTTCAGATCTCGGACAAGTGCAGCAGCCGAAGTGCACTTGTTTTGCGTCCACTTTACCGAGAAAATGCACACACATTAATCGTCAGTCCTGTCGCTGGATTTCAATATAATAAATTTTATAATATTCCGATATTTTTATAGTAATTATATATACATATATATATATATGCAAAAGCAATCCACTAATACAGAAAAATTTTACGGCACGCACTTAAAGAACTTAAAAATCAATACTGTTTCACGCAAAAACAAAAATTGAAGAATTCAACGAATATTTCAGAAAAAATAAAATTTATTCGATATAATTTTATTAATTATATTATAATCGTAACGCAGCGTTATTTAGATACATATGAGTGCACAAAAAAATATATAAAAGAGAAATATATAAAAAGAGATTCTCAAGTGAGAATCTAGATCAGTAGTTTTTTCACGATATAATATGACGACATTGTAGAAAGTATAAGATGGACTATGGAAGTCTATATACTCTACAATAAAGAATCGAATGTTGTCGCCATATTAGTATCGAATGTCCAGACTTGACTATCTTACTTAAGGGTTTCTGATTATATATTAATGTGCGTGAGATTCTGTGTGGCTCAACAGCCATTTGAAAAGTTAAAACTCGGATTCAATCTAGTCACTCTCGAATCCAGCTACCTGCACCCTTTTTTCCCGTAAAATATCTACACTGAAAGAAAAGATTGGTTACTGCAACAACTTTAATAATAAAATATGGTATAGGATTTTTACATGGCTGCAGCAATCAGTTTTGATCGTAACAGCAAATTTTTAGTTGTGTTAGCCTATTCGCAATGTTAGTATATGATTTCGATAGGCTAATGCAACTAAAAATTTGCTGCTACAACCAAAAACTGGTTGCAGCCATATAAAAAATGCTATGCCATATTTTACTATCTAAATTGTCACAGCAACCAATCTTTTTTTTCTGTGTAATTATTTTCCTCCAGAGAATGAAAGATGAGTAAAAAAATCGTTATTTGTCATTCAATTTAATAACTTTTTGTTATTGTTTTATTCTTTGTAATAAATCTTAGTGTTGTTTCACGGTTTGTTTACAGCTATCAATTACTTTTCCCATACTTTTCGATTTTTGTACTAACCGCGCGATGAATTTAAGGAATCTAAGACACGACTACATATTACATGGTATATCTATATTTTAACGAACGGACATTGAACACGTAATTTAAGCAACTTTCGAAGTAAATGGCTCGAACGATCAATGGGGCAAGGCTAAGTGCAGTTTATGTCACGTGTTTCCAGATCACAATTAGAACACCGTTTAGGATAGCGTACCATTGTTTCGGTAAATACTACCGATCGAACGATCAGAACACAAAAGGAACACGCTGGACAAAGGCGAGTATCGGACTTTAAGGCTACTACCGACGCGGATGGACCCCTTCGGGACATCCACCGGCGCAGTATTTCGATATAAGTCATCCGGAGACTCCCACGTGGGTATACGATCGCCACTAAACCAATATTTTTTCAATTTAAACTTTACTTAAATCAAACTCGACAATTTTTCAGATATATCGTACATATTTAATATCTTATATAATATTATATAAATATAAATATTATACAAATGGCTAGAATATTAATATTTTATAATATAAGATTTTATAATATTAGATGTAGTAAAAAGAAATCCATTATTTTTGCATGAAATTGAATGGAAAAATAATGGATTTCTTTTTACTACACCTGATATAAGAAAATAAATGAGCATTAATTTGTATATTTATATATTCTGTTTCTAAAATCTTAATTTACTTAAAAATAAAGACAATAATATTGACAAATATATAAAAAAAGTTAATATTACAATTCAAATATTTGAGAACACTAATATTTGAAATATTAAAAATAATTGAATAAGAATGACAAGATATATTTCGAAAAATGAAGGAATCAAATATTTGTTAAATAAAACCTTCTAAATTAACATTATGAGTATTCCTGAATATTACAAAAATAACAATGCATAAAAAGTGTAACAGACCTTTTTTTATTCTATTAGATTTAACTAATAATTCTCTAAAAAATAATCTTGATTTTCTATGTTCCATCAAAAAAATCAAATAATCACACGCGAAAAGAATTAGTACGTAAAAATTCAATTTTTCCCAATTCGATCTCAAATTCGACATGTACTCTCGATTTGAAGACACAGATCCAGCATACGAACTTTGGGGACACCGAGTCAATTTAACTTTATCGAATAACAAAGAGAGCCAAATGTGACTCACCTCTATATGGTGGTACGGGATGAAGGGGAGACGCGTCGACGACGGCCATCGGAATCCAAACGGACAGCAGCAACAGCACAAAGAAAATCGAACACGTGATGAACCATTGACTCCTGCCCCCCACTGTCGCGGCAACCGCGGAGCGCATCGCGGGCCCGCGGGCCCCGTAGTGGTGCCCCGTATGGCCCTCCGTCTCCTCTTCCTCGTCCTCCTCCTCCTCCTCCCCTTCTTCACCCACGGCCAGGGCCGCAACGCGCATGGGCCCGATGTTCCGTGCCCCGGCAACGACTAATGGCGCTATCTGCCTTTCGTCGAGGAGTCGACCACCGCAACACTTTGCCAATCACCTACCAAGATCATTTCTCCGTCCTTCTTCTCTGATCGTTCTCTCCCTCTTTCTCTTACCCCTCCTGCCTTCTCTCCGCCGCCCCTTTTTCTCCGCCACCTCCTCCTCGTCTTGATCCGTAGGTCGCTCAACCTTTCGACCCCTCTGCCGTCTCCACCACCACCGCGTCTCTCTTCGCTTTCAGCCTTCCTCTTTTTTTCTTCTCTTTTTCAGTCGGTTCCACCTCGCTTTACCTTCGACGGCAGATCGACTCCTCCTCGTCGTCCTCTTTCCTCTTCGACGTTCACCACCTCCGAGCGCCACTCTCCGGCCGATCGATCCTGTTGACAAGAAATGTGCGAATTATCGCAAGTGCTACGAATATGCAACATTATTTTGCGAAATCAAAGAGACTAACAAAGTTAAATTAGAGCAGTGCTTTTGCGACCGCGAAACTTGCTGCGTTACGAAATTACACGCTTGTTTTCATGCACAAGGAAATGATAAGGGTAGCCGAGCGTTATTTTTTTTTACATCGTAAAACTAAACTTGTAAACTGTAAAAGTTTGAGACATGGAGGGGGCAAAGGGGACCAAGATAGAGTGTTGTCGACTCGGCAATTGCGGCTAGAGAATTATTCGTGCAAGCGATCTCATATAACGTGGCATGTTAATGGTATATACAGTGTATAAGGGACTCCACAAGGGAATGCACAAACAACTCTGCGTTATATTAAATAAAAATCTTTAAAAATATTCCAAACATTATAATCTAATAATGTGTACATTGAAAGAAAATCTTAAATACAATTTCTTTGGATAGTACTTATTATGTAAACGTTTATTTATAGTAAATAAATATTTATTACAGAATAAAAATGACAGTTAAATCAAATTAATGATTTTTGTATCAAATAAATATATGTTTATACTTAATAAATATTTACTTAAAACTATTCAAACAAATATTTATTATAATTTAGTTTTTTTCAGTGTATAACATTAATAATTTAGCAAGAAGCGACAGTTTTTATATCAATTTTTATATCAACGCAATATGAAAATTTAATTTATATAAATACGAATTTTTATAATATTTACAAAATTTCATGAGTTGTTGCTGATTTACTCGTTGAATAATAAACAGTTTGATTACTCGAGATTATTTCTGGTAGTATAATCTCATTTCATTTCCTAATTCCATTGCAAAACTGGACGTCAAATTCGTTTATATTGTACATAACAATGCAGGTGAGATTATTAATGAGTAACAACAATTAAAAATGCTCGTGAAATACATCAGTTTTGCAGCGCGCAAACATTTTGCATTTTTCATGGAAAAAGTTTTGAAACATGTAAATGAAACGCGCGACTGGTATGAGAGTGACTTTCGTATCGTTAATACTCAACGGACGAAACTGCTTTATGTCTCTGGAAATGGTGATTTCACTGGTTGAAATATAATTAACAACAGGCACTTCGGATCAGAGATGTATGATTCATTCACTAAAAATTGATTTTTTAAAAAAAAAGATCGTTTCGGAAAAAAATCCTTTTTGTAAAAAAAAAAGAAACAATTCTTTACAGAGATCGGTTTTTAAAATAGTCCTTTTTAGTTAAAAATCAATTTTTTGCAAAATAGATCGATTTAAAATCGCTAATATTATTTGGGAAGATCGATCTTTTGAAGATTGGAACACATATCTCTATCTCGGATATATTCGGCGTTAGCCCTTTACATTGTGAGATCATAAAAAAATATACATTTCACGAGTTTGTTTTCTAAAAGTGAATCCAGTGCTATACTTATAATTGATCTAATCATCATTGAATATTTATTGTTTTTCAGTAATGATAAAATAAAATCAGTATGATACACTGATACATTTTTAGAGATTATGATTTTCTGCAGATCGAATTGCATTGCAGGTAATCATAATCTCTAAAGTGAATTAATATGTTATTACGAAAAAACAGTAAATATTCGCTGATGATTACATCAGTTATAAGTATATATAGTACTGAAGTTAGTAATAATACGCTGATTCTCTTTTTCAAAGAGTGAATAATAATAGTGTCCTATTATAAATATTAGAGAATTTAATTTTTCATTTATCTATCCAGAAATAATGTATTTTTTTTTAATTAATTATCAATTTTATATTTAATTAAATTTTGTTCAACAATCTTAAGTAACGAATGTGTTAATTATTCTCATTGATGATTCCCGTTTACAAAACTATATCGGAATAAACTCAGAAATATGGAACGTTATATTTTACAAAAATGTCATGAAGTACAGAGGTAAAAATAAAAAAACTAATACATGTTGAAAAAAATTTAAAAATTTTAATTCAATATACATAATAAAATTGTAACTATCATTTATTTTATTTTGAATCCATTGCACTGTTAGATATCAAAGGGACAATAGTAAATCAATCCTTTGAGTAAAATGACATTTATTATTTTTTATTTCCATATGTGTCAAAATATAATATAAATCGATCTATTTCTGTAGTTTGCAGCTTGATTTCAAAATAAACAATTAAAAATAAATATCTATATTCTATATTAACATTATTAATGTATGTACTTAGTAAACAATAAACTAAGTTCTCAACTAAGTTTGATTTAAATATATTTCTTAAATTAAATTATTTAATTTCATTGTTTTAGTTAAATTAACATACTGAATAGGATTAATGGCAACCTATACACGAAATAAATAATGCATAAATAACATTATAGCTAACAGCAATTTAATTGAAAATAATCTTGTTTATTCAACAACAGTATTAATATCACACATAACTTATTAATATAAGTTATGTTATTATTTATAAAAAAACAACATATCTTATTAAAATTAAATATCTTATTAAAACAAGAGAACCTGATATATTTATTTCACTAATAATTTTATGAAATTAATAACAAGATTATTTTCAATTAAACTGCTGGCTAATGCTTAGCATGTATAATGTTAATATACCATACTTTTTTATAAAAATAAATTAATTTAAATTAATTAACATTAGTATAATTTAACATTATGAATTTAGCGTGTACAGGGACAGAACGATTACAACACTCTTTTCTTTTCGATGGATTTCGG
>Ga0157364_1001183_pt1 | contig 21416 bp, 9 predicted proteins | sample AttsexASBM2_FD_111476 | JGI IMG/M metagenome (GOLD analysis project Ga0157364, IMG submission 111476) | Fungus gardens microbial communities from leaf cutter ant in Ribeirão Preto, State of São Paulo, Brazil - Atta sexdens ASBM2 | ecosystem: Host-associated > Fungi > Mycelium > Unclassified ...
TATATTTTTGCATAAATTTTACAATTTCCAGTTTAAGCGGACTGCAAGGATTACCTCAAAGATGAAATATTTGACGAGAATTTCTTTACTGCAGCTTTAAACATATCGCACCTCTAACTGTTTATTTCAGATATTGGTTGGATCGTGGTAATTTCAAAATGACCCTGAAGTACATGAATCTACTCAAGGGAGCGCCCAGAAGCGTCGCCAGTGACTGGATGAACGAGACTAGGATCCTGCTGGAAACGCAGCAGGCAGTCGACATTCTGCTGGCGTACGCAGGTGCGATCGGTCTCGTATATCTCGGCACCGGTGATCCTGCAAAGGTCAGTACGCACTAAGTTACAACCCCTTAAACAAGCAGTGCAATTAGATATGCTCTCTATGGGCCTGCCACATTGAGAAATGCGTGTGGACCAAATGTGTTTCCGGTAATTAATAGCTAGCAGCGGGAATTCTCCGATATCGGGCAATGATAACTCGCTTATTAAATAATGTTTTCATATAACACAGATTCTACATAGCTTTCCTGTGTGATGCACTTGCAGATTAATTATATTTTTCATCAGATTAATTATATTTTTTTGTTGCCATAAAAATTTATTTATTGCATTGTGTATGATAATTATGAATAAGCAGAATATTTTTTTCAGCTAAACATAATAATTTTTCAGAAAGCATTTTATATTACATATTGATTAATTTATGTATTTACTTGATTATTACTTCTCTTGAACGCAACTTAATTACAGAAATGACTTTTTCTTACCGGAGCAAGACTAGTCATGTTTTATAATTTTTTGAATATTAAATACGATCTGTTTTCCAAATTGTATGATAGAACAATTTGGAAATTAGTTTCGTATTCAGTGTTCAAAAATTATGGAAAATGAATTATGGGAAACTTTTCTGTTTTTTTTTTTTGTTCAAGTTACCAATATAATACTCTATGTACAAAAGAGCGTTTACAGTAATTGGAAGTGAATCCGTGAGCGTCCCTTGATTTTCCTTTTGTCCGAATTGTTCCAGCAGAAGTAAAGCGGGAAGAGCGTAGAAAACTGTCCCGAACCACGAGATAGGGGCATCCATAGAAGAACGGAGTGGGGATGACAGAGGGAAATAGGGAGAGACAGCGTTAATCGATGACAGTAAAGAAAACGAAGGAACGAAGAACATAGAAATATCGCTGCCAGCCTTGTATAGTCACTTTTCTAGCAATTAAAAAAATAGGAATATCGTGTGCCGGAAGAGGCGAATACAGTGAGACGTTTTTCTTTTCCATCCTGACGTTGATCGTAAATACACTTCGTGCGCATTAAGATACCGCCTTAAGACTCGATTTAAATTTTTCAGTAGGACGTAGAAATACACATTTTAAATACCTCAATTAGATTTCGTGCTGTCGAACAAAACGATGATATGATGAAATTTTTTATTTGATAATATTTTATTTAAATAAACATTTTATTTGATAAATTCATTTCTCTTATTGTCGAATTTTCTATCCAGAATAGAATTCCAGATTTGACAAAAAATAATCCCGCCAAAGTAACCGTAACGAAAAAGTCGGTGTATATCAAACATTTATTTTTATTCACCGCTATTTCGTCTAACGGATGACGTAACGAATCGCGACGAAATAAAAAGTTATTGGAGGCAGTGTAAATATTGGAGATAATCTTGTTTTAAGGATGGCGATATAAAAAAAACTGATTAAACGTGTCCTACGATTATTGCAGCACGTTACGCACGGATATTGAAATTATTTACAATCGACATGCAGCCACGTCTTGCACGCATATTGCAATCATTGAAATCACCGTTTTGTCGTACTTATATTTATGACAATTACTTGATATGCGTGTATTCGAACTTCTCATCCTGATCCATCCATTCATCCATCCATCTATTCTGATTGAATGCCTTTTACTTTCTAACCGGATATTACTACGCGCCATACTCTCGTCGCTCGTATTGCATCGATCGTCGCGTGCCGCGTGCCGTTACCTCGTTTTTTGCCTCCCACTCAAAACCTCTTCGTGATTTCAGACGGGGAAACGTGCTTAGATATCATTGTTAAAATTCGAAATAAAGTTGTTTTTCGTGACATAATGTGTCCTGTTAATTGATCCAACGAGATATGTAATAATATGTAATAATATTTCATCATTTTGTTCTTTTCAGACGACTAATTATTGCATTCTTAAAAAAGTATATGGAATATTTCAAATATTTCGAAAATCATTGTCTTTATTTCAGAAACATTTTAGTTTCTTTTTTAAACAGATTCTTTGAATATTTCTTCAGTAAAGAAAAGCGATATTCTTTTGAAATAGCGAACATGAATAAGAATAAAAGATAAGTATGAACATTTGATTGTAGAAAATAGAAAACTCATGGAAAGTCTTGAAATAACGATGATATTGTTTGTCAGTCGTCAAACGTTGTTGGCTGCTATTAATTAGTCGTCTGGCGTTTGAAATAGGTCATGTACTTATGGTCTGTGGAAATATTTTCTTGGAGTTAGAAATGGATCCGAAGACAATGGACAATTTGCTCTCTACATTATTCAATTTTTCTTGAGTAATAATGTTGAAAGTAAATAATAAATAATATTAAGACTCTTTATTTTAGACCGCATATGTGAGAAAACACAATCAATATTAGAAATTTTAAATGCCTATTACAGTCGAAGCTGGATCTTCATTGCTTTAAATAATTATCAATCTTGAATTACTAATATACACTGTATATGTACTTGCATATATACTATATTGTAGTCTTTTCGACTGCGCACCGAATTGTTTTTCCGGATTATAAACGCAATTTAAACTACTCTAGTAATCGCGAATTAAATGCAGTAATAATAAGCAATATAAATAATAAAATTTATTTCTTTTACTTTTTCAACTATCTTATAAATCACGCATTGATTTAGAATTTAAAATTCTTATTTATTTGTGATAAAATTAATGTATATAATTTTTGCCACAGAATATGTTGAAGTATAATGTGATAATTTATTTTAATTAAATTACTAATTTAATTTGAGTATTAGCAACCATTATATTTACAGGTAAGTATATATTTAATTTTCTTCAACACAATACGTTTAACAATTAATTATTAACTACCGAGAGGAAATAAACGTTAATTAACAACAGTAATAATATTCCGAATTCTGCGTTGGCAAAACTTCTTGTTGCTCGGAATGCTCAGGATTTCATGAGCCACGAGTCACCGCGTGTTTTCGCGAAGTATCAGCATCTCTGCAGTGTATTTTGTGCGTTAAATAATTCTGGCGAGAGATCGGTGACCGAATGAGCATGGTTAATTACATTAACTAACGACGCTAATGGTACACTTGGAGGCTCAGGGGTTTCGTTACACAATGTGCCAGAGTGAAACAAGGTGGAAACTGTGATACGGATTAGGTGTGTGTACTGAATACAAAGTAAGCACAAAAAACGTAATCAGTGGAACTAACTTGTATTTAGTATTCATTAGGGATTGTTTTTTTAATCTAAATTTAAATTTATATTAAAATAGAAATTTTCATTAATGGAAATTATATATAGTGACTGCAAAAAGTTAACATATAATTTTATTTAGATAATTTCTGTCAATTTGTTTTTTAGTTTATATTGTAAGTTAATAACACTCTTATTATAATCAACTTACCAACATGTTATTTTAAATATTAAAATGTAATAAGTAGATATTTGTAGATTTTTATTTGTAAAGATTCTTTATTAAAATAATATAATAAAATTACTCGGTCGGAAACATTTGGCACTCACTATATATACAAGAGGAAATGCATGTTAATAAAAAATTACACATATTTCGTCTGTGCATCATATAATAAAAATTGTAAACATCAATTTCCTCTCCCTTGCGAATGCATAAAAATTAGCTTTCAAACGTGATTTGCTCGCGTTGGAGTATTATATTTGCGAATTTAGAAAGAAACTTGATATGCCTTTGGGTACTTGTCTATCCCTACGGTATAATAGAGCCACAGCGATGTATTTTCATGTAAAACATCGTTTTACGTTGTTTTGTTGCGACAAATAAAGATCCCGAGGGGTCGGATAAAATACTGCGGCGCGCGTAAAGACGGCGAGGGCAGCGCTAATTGGCGACATTAATGACACTCACAGTCTGTGCTCTACTTTAATCTAATAACGGGATCCGCCTTGTAAAAGATAATCATTCCACTTGTCCCTCGGGCAATGCCAATCTGTCGCAGCCATGGAAAAAGTTTATACTCACAAAGCGGCGCGGTCGAATGCGGACATTTCACCGCGCGACAAAGCAGCTCAATTAAAGACACTGCGCTGTGCTTTCGCAAGTAAAATTTATTCGACATACAGAATCGTGATTTACATAGATGTGTTGTATGAACTTTATTTAATTTAATAAATTGTCTGTAGATAAAAGTTCTGTGATTCGAAATCAATGACATTTGGATGTGAAATAAATTTGCTAGAAGTGAATAGAGAAGATTATTTATTACAACAAATACCTGAATAGCTACGAACATCGCAGAATCTTGTATTTTTTTACTTTCCTTTTCATTTTGCTTTCTAGAAATTGATTCGAAACAGCGCAACAATATCTGGGCAATGTTATTCTCGCTTAATCTCTGATCACAGAGATGAACATTGTACCATCCATGGTAAAATCATGATGAAAAGAAACATCATGGGTAAAATCATGGTACCGTTGTTGATGCGTTAACATCGATTTAAAATCAATTTGCCATCCGCGTGCTTACGATAACGGTGACGTGAGTTTAATTCACATCGGATGTTCCCGAGCGACGCGCCAAACCACCTACTGTCGTTGCCAACAATTGCATTGACATTCATAACTGGTCGACGTCGATTCAGTCCGAATTAGGGATTCGCCTGGTGATCCGTGATGCTAGGCTACAATGATTGTTTCGAACCGATATGCTTCGTCACGGCCAGAAAATGTCAAAACGTGCACCGTTATTTCATGCGAAATAACGGTGCACGTTTTGATATTTTCATGTCATGAATGTATACTCAACATTCATTATACGGCATAAAACAATCTGTTGAAAAAAATGTCTTCTAAGTTGAGCTTTATCTTTTTAGATTTGTTTCTGTTTTTTTTTTAAATATAAAGTGTAACAATGCGTATATTTTTTTCTTTCAAATGTCACGTCGTTTTTGATCGTTGCAGCATCCGTCTCTAAAACTATTAAACTGAAAGACATTCCCCGTGGCAGCTGATATTCCCGTCGGACATTGGAATGCAACTACGACAAATCGAAATAACAATGGCGCAATTTCACGGTGAGTCGGCCGTTGTCGAGGCGCGCGTCATATATCGTCGTGGAATAATTACTGTAGCGGAAGGACCGACGTCTCTCGCTGTCGAACGGACCGTCTGGAATTCCTGGATCGAACTCACCGAGGCGAAGCGTCCATTCTGCGGATGCCAAGGTGAACGTACACCAACGGCAGTACTGGGATGAGTAGTTGAGTACATGAACGCACAAACTCGCGCGCGCGCGCGCGCTCTCGTATCCCCTCGACGATTCCTGGAGAGGAAGTGAAGTTACAGCAGGTCGAATACACACGGCACCGGTTTATAAAGTAATAAAGGAGTCGCGATATGCTGCGGAATGCGCTGCAGGAAATACACACGCGCCACTAGGGCACAATCCTGGTGTATAATAGCACCGCAACGTGACAGCAAAGGCGTGAAATACACGTGGGAGTGGCCGTGGATAGGATGGGATTACGTAGGTCGGGAATCAGAGATTGAATTATCTTCCAAAGAGTTTGGAGATTTCCGATTGTGATACCGTAAAGAAATTATCGATTTTATATTATTTTTTTGTAATTAATATCATTACACTCTAAAAAATATCGGTATGGATTTAACATTATGCGATACATATTATCTATATGTATCTATAATTCTCGTGTTGATGCTTATATTAAGGATATATCAGCAATCATTTTAATATAAATGTGTTAATATTTATATTTATTAACAAACTATATATGTATATATAAAAGTTCGTAACATTCTGCTTTATTGAACAACATATTTTTATATTTACTTTATTTGTTATTTTCATTGTTATAAACACAAATTTAAAAAATAACAATAAAAATCTAAATTCTTTTTATATGAATATTTTCAGTATTCAAAATAACTTGTGCAAAGTTTCATTGCAATTCACTGATTAGATACAAAGCTTCAGAACAAATAAATATCTTGTTTATTTACTAGACAACTAGTCCATGCATTGCAATGTAATTTTACATAAATAATTTTAAATATGTAAGATACTTACATTAAAAAATTGAGATTTTTGTGTTATTTATTTTATAATACATTACCGTCCTGGATTTAAAACTCATGATGTTAAATTCACATTATGTTAATGTTAATATTAACACCAACATAGTTATATAAACACCGCATGATGTTAAATCCACATTGATATTTTTTTGTACCAATAATTGATTAATCTGAAATTGAATGGAAATCAGCTTCGAATATAGCTGTTATTATATGAATTTTAATGTCGTTAAACAGACTCTAAAAGTAACTGTTATCAATATTTTTAGATAAATTGAAAATTTTTAAATAAATCGTGCTATTAATGAAAATTTATTTAAACTTTCGTTTGCAGTTTTTAATCTCTTCGTCTGCAATCTGAGCCTTTTTTGTCCAGTACAAATTTTTTATTATTTTATGCTTACAAAAAAATATGGAAAAATTTAAAGGTTTACTTTTCCACATCTCTATTATATTACTAAAAATTTTTTGACATTTTAAGAGAAGAAACTGAACTCCGTTCTCCTCTTTATTTCCAAGAAATTTAAGAGTGAAACTTTTTCTATCAGAAAATATCCCAGATTCACTGAAAAAAGAACTACTGTTTAACTTTATTAATATTAAAATATTTTGTATTTGTCTTCATTTTTTAAATACTTAAAGATGTTTTATTTTTAAACTCTTTCAATAAACAAAAGACTACGTATTCAGATTAAAAAACACTATGTATTTTAAATCCAAATACATAATTTATTTATGGAAAAAATTTAAAACTATTTAAAAACTAAAAAATTTTAAATATCTTTAAGTTTAATTAAATATCTTTAAGTTTTAAATATCTTTAAATATCTTTAAAAAAATGGAGACAAGAACAGAATTTTAATATCTTAAACTTAAACATTTCTTTTTTCGGAGTTGTAGACAGTTAATTATCGCGTGCAATATCTTTTTATTGTTACAATTGTGTCATTGAGGTTAAAAACTTCTACAGGCAATATTATTTTTGTCCATTACTTTGATGCTTATCTTAATAGAGATATATCTTAATAGAGTCTGGCTAAAATTTACACTTTTACCAACGTTTGATTACATTTTTATAACAGTGCGATTGAAAGATCAGAGCTAAATGAAGATAATTCGATAATTTTATCGCAATGCATTCGCGAAATACATTTTTTCGCGAGAATTTTAATCAAACGGAAACGATTTTCTCGAAATCTGTTATTACAAAACGCACGGATTTCAAAATAACGAAACCATTTTCCATTTCTCCTTCATGTATAATAAATCGTTGAATGTGAATAATATATTGGTATTCAATCGTATTCGACATTCATCATTTAGCCGGAAGCGTCATTAATTAATTAGCCGTTGAGAAGCAATGATAGTAGCGAAGTTGCGATAAACTAATTTGAATGTCGGTGTGGCGTTGAATATGGATACCATTATTCGACATTCTTCGCGATTATTAATCGGCGGTGTGTTTTTCGATCGCGTGCCAGAGATTAATTAATCCCTTTTTGTTGTTAATAGCGCAAGGGAGAAGCGTGTAAAAACATCCTCTGTGTCAAGCTGCTTCCAGCGTGAAAAAATAACGTTTACGATGCTGATAGGTCGTCCATTGTATAAAGGCATGCCATCAGTTTTTGCCTCCCCGTCAGCATTTTGACATTCACCGGTGATGTGCACGGCATGAAACATCGGGCCGCGACGTTTGTACACAAATTTTTATTTGTTTTACGCTGAAAAGTCAAAGCTGATTCTCGCACTTTGTCCCGAAGCGTTTACTAGATTTTTCAAGTGTCTGTTTTTGCGCGAGCAATTTCCGCTAACGTAGCCGCCCGTCATTCGTTTCGAAAAAAACAGATTTCGAACGACACACGCAAGATAATTTCACCGATGTTGACTCGAAATAACATTGTTTTACAACTCGATGACGTATCGCATTCCAGAGAGGCGTGTCGGAGACTCCTCGTATCCTCGCTTCCAACAATGTCTTCGCAATTCTCCTTTGTTATCCATTATATTGCACTGCAGCTACGGAATACAGCGGGGAATACACGCAATACCGTAGATACAGTGCTACAGTTATTTCAGTTAACGATCTCCATTTTACGTCGCCACGATTCATACATGGCGAACGTGGAGCGCAGGGACATGCAAAAGTGTCAGAAGTCCCAGATGAATTATTCTAATAACAGTACACTGAAAAAAATGTTTTGATTAATCTTTACAGGACGAGAGCGCCATACAGTGGCGCTGTTCCGTTTTTCATGTTGTCATTTCTATACTTGTTCTGCCAGACTCGTAATACTAAAATTAATTGTTAGATGATTACCAATAGCTACATATACTTGCAAATAAAAACTTACGCCTCATTTTTATATAAATATTAATAAGCTTTATTCGCTCTATATCGATCGTATATATATTGCGTATTGTAGAGTACACATCTTATTCGATTTATCATTTTATTCCATACAAATCCTCTCAAAGCTTTATACATACTTTTTTAACGTTTATTATTTTTTAACGTTAAAACTATCTTAGTTAATTTCACAAAAATTAATTTTTTTCAATTGTCAAACTGCCATATTGAATCTATTTTTTGTTTAAATATCAAATTTGAATTCCCGATAATTCCTCGTAACAAATTTTTAGAAGATTTGTTTAGTTTTAAATATTGACATTACCGTATACTGTTAGAAATTTCATAATGAATTTAAATAACATGTAACGGAAGTTATATGGTTATGAGGTAATTGAAAAGTGAATGGTTTAACTGAAAACTAAGTTATAGTAGTAACTTAAATGTAACGTGTGCATTAAATTTCATGCAAATCCATATAAAATTTTATGGAGAATACATTAAATTTTATAAAATTTTATGAAAAACATTAAATTTCAATAAAAAGTATATATTGTGCACACAAATATATTTTTCAGTTATAAATACGTAAATATAAAATTTAATGTAAGATAATGTCATGAAAATAAATTCAACTTATGTAACTTAAAAGTACATTAAATTTCATTCATATTTTTAACAATGTAGTGGACAGCAAGCCACTATAGTAGACTCTTAAACAGGATTTTCCAAGGAATGCAATGAATAATAAATTTTGCTTAAGGAAAAGCTATAAGACTTAAAAAATAAACCCATGTCCTCTAAAGATTAACTAATAAATGAATTATTCAACAAGAATCTCGTTTTGGTAAGACCAAACAGAAAAATTTCTACTTCACAACCAAAAATTCTGTTATGATGATTAGAAATTCTATTTGATTTCAAAATACTATTCTTATTGAACCTTTTATTTGTTGGTTTAATCAGAACACTTTTTTCAGTGTAAACGTGTACGATTAGACTGCAAGTTAATATTCTCAAGATCTTTCGAAAGTCATCGAGAGTGATAAATTATAACTGAGAAGCGAAATCTTGATTCTGTCCGTACGACGGACTGACCGCAGAATCCTTCGTCGCAATAAATTTCCGTGGCTTAGGATCAACGATCGTTTTACTCAGATTGGGCAAAGTGCCACAGAAAGATACGTAATTTCTGGTGATAAGACGGAAATATTAGCATATTTATTGAACGTCATCCTTGAGATTTTGGTTTTCGACACTAACGCGTGGCGATTTTCTTTCGATAGCATGGACATATTCTCTAAGAGACATAATAATTTAGTGATTTTGAAAGAAAATCCCAATCTCTCTACGTTGAAAGATGATCCGTCACTTTGCATTCTCTGGCCTTAAGCAGTCTAACGAAAATATTCTTGGAAGTATAGACATCCTTCGAATATAATTGATATAATTGATATTTTGACTAGTGTATCGATTATTTTTGCAACTGCGCATTTTATATTGTGATACTTTTTAACTTTTACTATTTTGTTTGATCCAAAACCGGAAATCGCAGAAATAAATTTCTTTTAATTGACTGCGATTTATTAATCTATTTTTCTATATTTTGTGACTTTTAGCTTTATATCGATGATATATTTTATACAGAAAAGAACAAAAAGGAAATGTCCACGCTTTATAAATGATTATTATTTTTATGAAGAGACTGAATTCATCTCATGAAACTTCTTGCTTGATATTCACATTTTCATCACCTTTGGCTATGTCTTTGATCTATAAGTTACGTAGCTTGCTACATTTTTAATGTATCTTCATCGATAAATTTTACTGCAATTTCACAATCTCGATGTACAAAGAGACTTTTATTAAATCGCTTTTTTGCGAATTTATAGCCGCTAAAAAGTGCGCAAACGCTGCAACATTGTGTTACATCATTAATATGAACTGCTTATTTCGAAAGTGTTTTGAAACTGTAAAAATCGGAGAAAGAGAGAGAGAGAGAGAGAGAGAGAGAGAGAGAGAGAGAGAGAGAGAGAGAGAGAGGGAGGCACTAATATATACAATATAGTGCATTGGTTTTGGCGAGAATTCCTGAAACTTTAAAATTGAGTTTCCAACAGAACTGTATGCAAATTTTCAATTTTGTTTACTTTTAGGTTTTAGCATTGAAAAATCTTTGATGTCTTACTGCACATGACTCGTTTAACAGTGCATTACAAAATTGAAAAAAACGTCGATTTGTGGTGTTCTTTAATATTTAAACTGTCAGCCACAAACATTTCCAATTTAAATATGATTTTTAGAACGCACTTAGTATGCATGCTGACTGAGGAAAATACTTACTTTAAATACGTTTTTTTTTTACATGCGACAGCAATAAAAATTAAAAAATTGGAGAGGAAGGGAGAAAGAAAGATAATTGAAAATGACATTTTTTTAATCTGTCGGCAAAGTTTTTAATTAACAAATTTGCATTTGATTTACACGGAAGCACTTTTTAATGAGTGCACAGCGCAATTGAATCGAAGATTCAACTCATCATACTTTTTTAGAATACGGAAATAATTTTTAATAAGCTTCATTATTCAGTGCAATATTTTTTGTTGCAGTAAATATATAAGATGAATCTAGAATTAAAGTATTTATTTTTGTTAACTCATTAATTAATTAATTATTCAATAAGGAAACTGACTAATAAACTCACGCCATATAATTGCTATAATATTTATGATCTTTATTTTCTGATCCCGAAAATCAACCCAGTCCAAAAACCTTTCGCAAACACCCTTCGAGGAAATGATTAATTCGTTCGGAAAGCCGAAGGAGTTGAGATCGGTGTGGTAATACAGCGAATGGTTTATATCCCGAGTAATTCTTAACGTCAGAGTTAAGTGTATTTGACTAGGATGTCGATTAATCTCGGTTAAGTTGCTGCTACGTAATGGAGAAGTACGCGGTGAGTTAGCATAGATCACTTAATGAGAGTGACGATGACAAATCCGATTTAAAGGAGAATGCGAAACTAGTTGTATTCATTATACGAATAGGACTTCATAACAAAGAAGACGGAAGTTAATTCTTTTCAATTATTAATAATAAATTTGATATTCGATAGCTGAATTAGAAATTGTATTTAAAGATATTTGTTTTTAATTGAAATAATTAAGATAATGAATAAAAGATTTAATATAATAATTAAAATTTTATCTCCATTAGCAAGCAGATTTCGCGTTTGAGGACTTACCAAAATAAACGATGCATTTCGTTGTCAATTGTTAACGACACTTATTAAAGAATCGGTACGCTCTGTGAAATCGTTCATGACAACAGAGCGTACAAATTCTAAAATAAATAACGTAACATTGCTCTCGATAATGAAAGTTAGATAACGTCGTGTCTTCCACTGGTCTCCGCTGAAAAAACATTTTACAGTCACAAATCGGCTAAAAAAAAGCCAGATGAATTCTAACAATTAAATTAATCTTCCGCCACACTACTCTTTAAATTCTTTGAAGTGAAATCTCACTTCACTCTAAAGAGTGAAAATTGAGCCAGTCTTGAAAAACAAGGGCTGAATTTTCAATCTTTAAGAGCGAACTTTCATTCTTCAGAGGGATAGTTTATTCTAAATGTTTTAGAGAATTTAGAGGATACAGAATGCCATTATACTTGGCATACCAATTTGATTGCTTTTACAAAAATAAACGTAAAAAGTATTTTCAATGGAAACGCTAGATATTAAAAGAATATTACGGAGAATAATATCGAGCAAATATGTATTTTTATTAATAAAAAGATTATAAGCAACGGAAAAACATTAAAAAAAGAAAGCCGAGTATGTCATATCTTTATATTAAAGAATAGCAGTGGAGGATTGAGAATCTTTTAAAAATCCTTACCTTGTATGTTCACCATGCTTATCGGGTGCAAATAATTTTCTACATGGAGGCTATTCCAGAAATTGGCTAAAATTTTTTTTAAAAGGATAGAAAGATTTACAATTCATGATTTACAATTCACACATATATATATATATATATACACACATACAAACAAGAATTGAAAGTAAACCCGGGGTCATATACATTTCGTCTTTTCGGGAAAGGATAACTTTCTCGCTGCTTGATTTCCGGCATGCGTGAATTCTCACATGCTAGAAAAGTCGTATTGTTGAAGACCACCGTCCTCCTCTAAATAAATCGCATCAGCTGGTTTCACGAATGAACGATCAATCATGTCCGAATGACGCTGTGCTTTCGTCGAGCACTTTACCGCATTTGAAAAATGTAACACGATGTCGATCGTAAATAATCGTCACCCTGGATGGAATGGGAAAATACGCCACGGCGGTACAGCAATCTGTGTTAACCGTGAGCACATGGATGTTGGTGTCGAGAAAAGGAAGTCAAATGGAAATTGCATTAAGGCATCACCTCTCGATCGCGACTCGGAGCCGAGATCGATCGAGGGACGTGATATACAGACATCATTGAATGGACATCAAATTGATTACATCCAACTATATCGTAATATACAACAAATTTATGTTTGCCTGCGTATATTTGCTGTCATTTCCGATAGAATGAGTATCGTGTCATTATTTAAGGCTAATAAAAGAGCATCGGGACATTCACATTCGGAGTATAGGTTTTATTATTGCTGTGTGTGTCTAATATAAATGTACAACTCGTCATACATATGATTCTGCTTACGTAACTAAATAATATAATGTAATATAATATATGTAATGTAATGCAATATGTGTGACGTAGTTTTATATAATATATCATAATATATAACATATATATGTATATGTATATATATATATATATATATATATATATATATATATATATATATATATATATGTTCATATATAACTCTAATAATTATCGCGGAAATCACTCGGCTTAACAATTATTATTAATTGTAACTTTATATTATGTAGAGCGCGTTCGTGTCAATTTGATGGTATTTTCCTTCCGATATCGTTATGATCAAATTGATGAATATACCATTCCACACATTAAGTTATACAAGTTATTTTGAGTTATACAATGATTGCAGCAATACTCTTTTATCAACTCGATATCAATTTAAACTAGTGGAAATGTTCGGTAATGTGAACAATTTACTGCAGAATGTGTTTATCTCTTATGGAAAGATCGCGGTTGAAGACCGAGTGATCCGACAGCGATATTTTCTCACGATACTTTTGCCGGCAGAAGCTGATAGAACTCGCAACGATTGAAGAGTTATCATCGAGCATTCTCTTCGCGATATAGTATAACCTTAAGTATTAAGAAATCACCTATGAATCGTTACAGTATGAATGTCCGAGAGATTCTGTATATCAGCGCACGTGTAGCTTGTTTCTCGATGATACGTTTCGCTATCTCTACAGAGTTTTGGAGTGAGACGAGATTCGAAATGTTCGAAATACGAGAGCTCATTTCGGGAAAGGAGGATGCTCTGGCAATTACCAGCCAATTTCGAATAATCCGTAATTTCTGGCACTTGTCAAAATATCTTTCGCGTAAAACAGGCTCTCGCCTCGGAACTCCAATTAATTATAAATTGTTATTAAAGAATTATGCTCCTGTGTACAGAATAAATTTGGATGCAACTACAAGGGAATAATCATCTCATTGCAAAGTATTTTCGAATGAAGCCGTGATAAAAATTTAGTTCGTATAGCTTTAAAAATATCGCAGGAAAAATAGTTGAGAGGCGAATTCGCGGGTGATGGTGATCGATCTTGGTGCTACCTTATAGTTTATAAAAATATATAGACGAGGCTTAAGCAAGACGTATCGGCGTTAAATAGATTCTCGATCAGCGCGGCTAATGAATGGAATTTGAACGACTTAAAGTCTTCTGATGTAATTCAGCAACGCGTATCTGACGTAATCCTCCCCGCCGAGGCGTCTAATCGCGCATGATTCGCGCGATTTCGCGATCGGAGTATTAATCGTCGGCGAGAAGGCCGATTATCGATCCTACGCTAATTATACTAAGTATCGATGCAGGCCGGCGCTTCGTCAACGATTAATCTCAAACCGCAGCCGCCGATGGCTACCTTAATGCACACTTCTAACAATAACAATCGTTTAGATCGGCCGACATTCGAGACGGGAAATAGATTAGCTTTAACGGTTATCCTAGAGACTCTTGTAATCTAACTTTAGATAAATCGTCTGCCTCTAAATTGCGAGAACAGATATTTCGACTCCGTATGCAACGCGAATGTCCAGAAGATATCTTGAAGAACGAGAACTGAGAGACGCAGTCTCGTTATTCGAATAGCGAATCAGATTATTCATTATTCGTTATATGTATGTATACGCGAATAAAAATATGTAATATTCGTTTGCGCGATGAACAATGACTATTCGTTACTCGCTATGCGGATTGTATTTTAAATATTCTGTGCTGCTGTCTCTGTCTGTTAAGATGCTGTCTCATGACAGTCGGAATTTCGGAAAACAGAATCTCAAAAAAGACAATACAACCAATCAGATTAGCGCATTACACGAATGCGTTAAACTTAAATGATTCTTATTGATCGTGTTACTTTTCCGAGATTCCGGTTTCCAAAATTTCGACTGTCACGGGGTAGCAGCTTTAATCTTTAAAATATGATGTCTTTCAGATGTTCGTGTTGCCAGGATCGATCGCTAAACCCTTCTTCCTGTGAACAAACAACAGATTATCTGCTACTCGTGATCGCCCTCCCTGCTTATCCGCTAAGATGAATCTTGCTACTTTGTTAGGAATTTTTTTTAGTTTCTTGCCTACCTGCTCATGATCCATTACGTTGATGTACGTACCGAGTGACACAAGAGGAACAGAACGAGATTCCCTTCTTCGTTTCCGAATCGGAAGGATTGATCCTCGTTAGTAATGTTTCGAATATCGTCAATTTCGATGGAAAGATACGAATTAAGAAAAACGGGATTAATTCAATACTTGACTAAAAATTACAAGCGATTCTCTAATATTGAATTAATCATATATAAACTTTTACCAATATGAAAATCTGGCTACGTCAAGGATAGTGTCGCGTTCCTTCGCGCCACCCGGTGTAATAGATTATCCGCGCTTTAATTACAATTTATAAGGCTACTTTAAAGCAGTTACATAATAATCGACAACTCCTCTTGCTCGCATTCGCCTAATCGGTCGTAACTACTATATGTGTACTCGGTGTGATGCACAGTAGTTCATAATAGTAATGGTAATTAGTAGCAATAGTATAATAATAATAGTAGTAATAATAGTAATAATAACATCATTATTGTTATCCTCACTGTTCCTCTGTTAAACGTTATCTGTATGTAGGTTATCCACGTTATTTGTTCGATCCTCTTCTTTTCTTTTTTTCTCTTTCTTTGTGTTTTACGGCTAGGAAGTGCTTGCCGAGCGACAGAAGCAACCATTTTTGTTCGCGCTGCCGCCGGCTCCATTGCTGCATCAGCTTCCTTAAGTGTTCGATCTTTAGTAACGTCGATGTCGTTGACAACAATTATGGTCCAATATATCGATATCGATTTTCGCGCGGAGAACGTCGCCACGTCGTTTCTTCTGCTCGAGCTATCGAACTGTCGGCGCTTTCTTTCACGAATCTAAAACATTCGAGTCAAGTCGTCCCAAAGAAATAGGATATGTCAGGACACTGTGTCCCCTTGTTGCCAATTGACTCGATCAGATTGTGATTGGAATACTTCAATTGCGTATGTAACTCTCCCGAACTCGTTGTAAGACAATGGACGAAACTGACTTGTGAACAATTGTTATTGGAAAATTGCGTTTAATATCCGTTAAGTATATGCAAAAATTAATTTTTTTAAAGTAAGTATCATAAACGTCCAAAATTGATCAGGTTGAAATTGTGATTGAAATATCTTAATTACATACTTCTACTATATATTTCTCCGTATTAATCTCATCATAAGAAAATGTGAACGAAAATGACAACTGAACAACTTTTGTGGAAAGATGCATTTAATGTCCGCTAGGTATGCAAAAATCATCTAACTCTTTTAAGTGTCACAAATCCAAAAATGTACAAGGAAAAGGAATTAACTTCTGATAGATGCTCGTTTTATTAAAAGAGCTTAATGCATTTTCTCTGTAGGTAACACATCCTATTCCTAATTTATCAAAACTAATAATTTATTTTGTATGTCTCGAAATTAATGTCGCTTCCTTATTTCCTTTCGGGAAATATCTTTTATGTGCATGAAATGACGAAATATCCTTGCGGAACCGACGAATCTTTGAATTTCTTAATACGTGCTTCGTCTTTCTGATATAATAAAGTTTATTTTAAACGATAATCGGCTTTGCTAAAATAAAAGGATAAAAACCGAGATCGCGAAATATCAAACTTTTTTTACCATCATGAATCAGTGAATTTTTCTTTCTATTAGAGAAAGCTTCATATTGATACGATCGCCACATACAATCAATAACATCGCTATAACATCAAAAAAGATCATAAGGGTTTAACAGTTTTAAAAAAAATTGCCCAGGAAAAAGCAATGTTCCTAAATGAATATTGGCATCCTGACACCTTTTTTGGGCATCAATAACTCATTAAAGCGCACGGGTAACATTACTTGTCCTGATTCTTCTTGCTACACCATTTTTACTTTCATTTTTCAAATATTCAAGATACTTTTTAAAAATTTATTATAAATCAAGTGAGTTATAATATTTTTTAGAGATTTTTCAATATAAATGTGATTAATCCTTCTTTTAAGATAACTTTATGTCTATCTAAAAGCGTTTCAAGCATTGTAAATTATTTAAATTTATTGCTAAAATCTTTTTTTTGGGCCGACTTTATATATTTTCATTGATAATTTCACATAAAATCGCGAAGAGTTTTAATGATTTAATAATTTAATAATAATTACGAGGCAGGTATTCTCCCGTGCGACTTCGAAAAATAATAATAATGAAAAGAGAGCGCAAGATACGTCGAAATATTTATGAAATTCAAACACATCGCGCGACGTTCGTACGAAATATTGATATATCGGCGCCTGTATTCTTTAGCCGTCGCTTTTTCGGCTCACCAACCCATCCCGATGTTATTAAACTCGCATGTACGAGGCTAGTGGGCGGACGGAAGAAGCGACAGAAGAAGCGTCGATAAAACGTCCGACGAAAAATGGGACGCCGAAATTTTTTGAATAAATTCAATCCGCCGTTGAAGGCCGACAGAATGCTGTTCCTCAACAGGGAGTTGACCCAGAGACTTCGGAGAAGAAAAAAATCATGATATAGGGAACGATGTATAGTATCTGCTCTTTCATTTGAATTTTTTCTATCAGAAGATTTTTTTTACAAAGAAAATATTTTTTAAATCTTGCTTTTTCTTGATATATTTTTTAAAATTAAAGTCGTGATATTCTCTCCCAAAGATAAATCCAATATGATATCATTATTCTCTCATCTAAGAGTCTATTTTTTCAAGCAAAGTTCTATCCATCCACTGAAAAAGGAAGTGTTTAATTTTAAGTAATTAAAATGTTTTATTTAAAATATTAAAATGTTTTTGAACACTTAAAGATGTTTTAGTTTTAAACTTTTTCAAAACACTACATACTTGGATTTAAAACGCATAGTATTTTAAATCCAAACACATAGTGTTTTGTCTAAATTGAATTGAATAAATCTAAAACATCTTTAAGTGTTTAAAACATGGGAATAAGAATAAAACACATTACTTTTTACAGTGTCGTAGACCGATTAGTTCGTGATAGTTAAAAAAATTTTTACACCATAAAAAATGCAGTCTGATAAATAGTAGGGAAAAAAAGCTCGTATCCGTAAAAGCATGCGGAAGCGTGCGAATTTAATAGAGTGAAGAAGGAGAAGTTAGCGTGATAACGCATCAAATTTAACGAGCCGATTTCTCCGCGTCACTTAACTCGGCTCGAGTTTAGCAAGTGCATTCAACGTTCACTGAATTGAGTCGGCTGTGATTGTACGACGTGGATACCGTCGCGCGAAATGGAAGGCGACAGTATGAATTGGTTAGACGTAACATTTAATCAGAGAGTAAATGCTTGGGAATAATTGTACAATAGCATTTATTACATATGCATTACTTATAAATTTGTTATATTTTCTTAATCACCGTCCGTAAGATTTTCCTCAATAAATTGGATTCTTTGGAAACAGAATAATTATTCTCAATGTTGGATTTACCTTTCAATATTATAGTTCCAATAAAAAAATAATATTTTAAAAAACGAACTATTTGAAAAATGTACAACGAGCATCTTAAAGATCGGCTTTGTAAATAGTAAATATATCTACAATATTATACGAACAATAAACGTACTTTATGTGATATCAACTTTTAAGTAAGAAATACTACTTCAGTAATAAATCAATCCTTTGTCAGGTTGACAATAGCAATAGGAATAACACATCAATGTTAATTTCCACAGCTAATGATCTGCAACTGATAAAAGTCCAAAGAATTGGTTTTCAAGAGACATTATTGCAATGTTCGCTGATTATCACGAGTGTCAATTTTATTTTGATTAAGCACATTCAGAATAACCGATATCAAATAATAGAAAGCACACGTTAATTGTCGCAAAAGGAAAGATATGTTCAATTATAAACGATAACATAAAATTTTATTCGACTTTCTGACAGGACCAAAGGACGACTATCGACGTCTCCGTATAGATTCGCATGTAGAAAGCCTCGATCGTTCGGCACAGATGTCTGAGATGCAAGTTGCAACATTCCCTTCCCACTTCCCTCTCTAAGTTTTTGTGATTCAAGTTTTATGAAGGATGGCGTGTGACGTCCGCAGCGCAGTTCCATCGTCTTGCAGGACGACACGTATTAGCCACGAAGGCTTCGGCACATCACGAAGACCGCCAACGAGATTGCTAGGACGAAGTACGTGCTGCTCGACGCTGTCAACGATGGGCCGGAATTGCAGCCATCTTGCTGGCAACAGTACGTCCTCGTGCTCCAGGCCTCTGAAACAGCCGATTTATCGTTCAGCAACTTAATCTGACTACTAAACATATTCTTGACATTCAAATCTCTTATCGACATTTTTATTTCAATATTTACTTTGTATTATTCAATATTTATTTTGTGATTATTGAAAGAAAAATAATTCTTTTTTCTTAATTCGAAGATAAAATTCTAGAGGTAGCTCTTAATAAAGATGAATCCAGAATTTTTTTCAAAGAAGAGAAAGGGATTTGTCAATTTTATTATCACATAAACCTTCTAATGAACACATCCACATTTTTAATAATGTGTTTATTTTCTTACACTTATTTCTTAACTTATTACATACATATAACGGACGATAACTCTCAAAGAACAATAATAATCCTTAAGAGAATCATGGACTCCGAATTTTCTCTAGGTTTAATAATGGCAAATAAAAAGAGAAAAGAGGAAAAGAGAAAGAAAAGTGAAGCATGCTATCAGACAAAGATTAATCGTGGCACTTCCGTTTCGCGATATAACAAGAAAAGAGGCGAGAGGAGATATAGAGAGGCAGTGTCGAAGGACGAGTGGCGAAGAAATACGAGCAAGGAAAGGAAAAGTATGAGGCCTTCATCCACAGGAGAACAATAAAACGATGCGCCCCGATAACACGGCCACTTGCTGTTCCGTGGGACCTTTAAGAACGCGTGATTCTCCATCCTTTTGGCAGATCTTCTCATATTCTCTCTCAAGTGGCGGATAGAGCAAACAGATAGAGTGCGCGATACGATGCGGGCCATATGCCATTATATCTAAAATCGATGACGTGGCTCGGTCGATTCTTGTTTAAAAGAAAGAGAAAAAGAAAGAGAGAGAGAGAGAGAGAGAGAGAGAGAGAGAAAGAAAGAGATGTTCTACGTGTTTCTAGCCGGCGCCACTTCTGGATATCACTGTTCAACAGTACCGCCTTTCAGATAACAAACCTTGGCTCAAAAGCAACCGATAACACCTCGTGCCATTTCACAAATTTTTTAAGATCCGTCGTTTTATCCACGGTAAATTTCGTCGAGCGATTACAGAATGCCGCCAAAGAATTTACGAGCGGACGCATGGATTTAGTATCGCTGATACCGTGTGAAAAACATGTAAAACAGCTTCGTAAAAATGGATTGTAACGTTTACTTTTTTTTATAACTACAGGCTGCGTTCAGAAATTTTATCCGAGTGCACCTAGGTAGTATTATCTTATTCTTGTTTAGTGAATAACAGAGTAAACTGCACCTGCAGAAAAATACTGTATGCTGCAATAATTATTTGTTTCAAGTCCATATATTCGTAAATCTATCGTAAGTTCATCACAAGCATCAAATTTATTCAAAATATGTTTTAAATCCTAATAAGTTTAATATTTTTTTTTATTAATTTTAAATTGAGATTATTAAATTAAAACAAATTCGATTTGCTATTATACTTACAAAGTCGTTCTTCGATCAATTTGATATAATATTAATTTTAATATTCTTTAAAAGAAAATTAATTTTTGTTTTGAATACATAATAAATGTTTCTCCAATTTGTAATAAATGTATTTTAAGATTACTATATTCTTTATTAAAGGCAACTGTTATTTTAAAGGAAGAAAGTAAATTGTACACAATCACTTTTTTTAACAATAATATATTTTTTTGCTGAGTGCACCTGGATGAAATTTCTGAACACGGCCCAGAATCTGCGATAATGAA
>Ga0157364_1001184_pt1 | contig 21415 bp, 2 predicted proteins | sample AttsexASBM2_FD_111476 | JGI IMG/M metagenome (GOLD analysis project Ga0157364, IMG submission 111476) | Fungus gardens microbial communities from leaf cutter ant in Ribeirão Preto, State of São Paulo, Brazil - Atta sexdens ASBM2 | ecosystem: Host-associated > Fungi > Mycelium > Unclassified ...
AGAATAATTAAGCTGTTTACATGACGGTTGCAAGACCGTGTGGAGAATCTGGTTAAATGATGACGGGTAGAAAACGTTCTGTGTCATGTAATTAATTTTATATATTAAATTATAATTATTAGTTAAAACCAGCTAGGCTCATAGCCCCTTTTTATTTATTTAATCAAAAAATTAAATTTTTTAGAAAAGGGAAAACTATTTTTTTAATTTAACAGAAAATATTATATTACTACTAATCTTTTATTATCTTTAAATATTCTCTGCAGAAGACTCCTTTTTATTTACAAAAACAACTCAAAATCGAATTTATAAAAAGTATTATGATCTCTTTGAAAATTAAAAGATGACACAGTAATATTTAGCGGACTGTGTGAAGTTAACAATAAGTTAGTTTACTTTTGATTGATAGAAGAATCTTTATCTAATACATTCATGATAATAACGAAAATTACATTTTTTTAAATTATATTACTTTTAAAGTAAGAAAATGATACCTTTCAATATTCAACACACGTTTTTATGCAATCTTCTCTGGGTAATAAATGTCATATGGATTTTTTGATGAATTTAAAATATTAATTTGTGCAAAGTGGAATGAATATTTTGTCTTATATGTAGCGATATCTTATAATTCGTCCAACGCACGCAATGAAGGAACACGTTGGCTCTAATGCACCATCAAATGAAGTTCGTGATTTCGCTGAGTCGATTCGCTGCGGACGAAAATAATACAGCTGCACAATAAAAGAAACTTTGAAGAAACACCGCCATTATGGTAGCCGCCGCGAAAGAAATACTTTAATAGTAAACGATCGATCGAAGTTATCGCACTTCTACGGCCGGTTTGCACTAACGACGCGGTCGTTATCTCAGAAAAGTTCTTTTTTTCTAATTGAAAAAGAGCAACCCCTTTAGTGAGAGCACACAGAGGGGGTTGAACGATGCAGCTTAAGCGATCTCGGTAATGGATGGTGGAAAATAGTTTTCGTTATCGTTGCCATGACGGATGGTCTCCGTATCAGGGTAAACGATGTTTCGCCTGTATAACCCGTCCCCGACCATTGCCGATTCCTTAAGCTGTCCTCGGAAAGCGTCGTCATATCGCAACGCTAAATCTCCGCCGAGACGAGAGTAAAGCGTAGCGGCGTTAGCGCGAGCCGACGCGACGCGAAGGAGAGAGAACTTTCTCCCGTAGAAAATATAAAGGTAGAAGATCAAGGGCTGACTTTGCGATGAAGGAAGTAAATTACTAGCGCTCATGAATTTTTTATAAGCTGTCGCAAGGCACGTCATCGTCGTCGACAAATTCTCGAGCGGCTCGGTTTAATGAGGCCGATTAAAAGTCGGATATCAAACGCGCGCTCGATTGTCAAACAAATGCAAAATCGCTACACTAACGAAATACCAATTCTATTACGTGACTGATGTTGAAATACTCATCCCATCATTGGCGGAAATCTCATTTATTTCACTATCTCGGGACGGCAATGTGTTGTCGAAGTGATTATATGCGGATAGCATCCATAACACGCATGACCAGTGACTTGTTCTCCACGATATGTCATGTTTTACGACATAAAAAGCGCAAGACGATGCGTTTACGTGCTCTTACGTGGAAGATGATAATAACGTGATAAAGAGTTTAGCGCGACGTAATTCGTTGCATTTCTTACGTTTATGGTACACTTGGTGGAACAAGCGAGAAGTGATCTCGTTTCGTGCATCAGATGGCATTAAGTCCAACTCGTCTTTATTCACGGTGAACTGTCGCTTTAAATATGAAACGATCACGAGTTGACGTTGCACGACGCAGTCCGTTACGATCGCATAAAATGAAGAAAGATTACGAGTAGGAATGATCTCGAAGAGCTGCAAATCAGATTCACTATCCCGCACGAATGTCAAAAGAAATATTTCCTCTCGTATTATGAATTAGATTTTACTTGAAAAGAATATGAAGATGTCTCTGATCAATCACACTTTCTAATTATTATTATATGAGCTTTTAAAAATTTAGTTCTAAAGAGATATTTTATTATATTCTAGAGAACTATAATAATTTTATTCTTATTCAATATGAAACATAGTTAAAAGCAAGTATTTCTGATATGTCATTTGAATCGGTTTAATATCAGAAGATTGTCTCGACATCGAAATATGTAATTACATGAATATGAAATAGAAATATGTCTGTGTCTTATACAGTATGTTTATGTAGATTCCAAATATATACACGTTGAATTTTATTGATCCTAAAATAACAGAATTAGTAGTCCGATATTATTATAGGTATCTGTGTTTAATACAAAGATTAATAATCGTTATTACAATAATAATTTTGAGGATGTTGTATTATTAAGAAAACAACAATCTTTCTTGTTTTGCGCTTGCAATTATATGCAAACCGCATAAGTCGATAACTGTAGTAACGAAAATTTTGCATTTATATGAGCGTTTCTATAAAATATGCAATTCGACTCCAAGTTAATTCGAATAAAGGCTGAATGGGGTACTCTTGAATTTAATAGTCACTTGCGAACAATAGAATCTCCGAACTCGCGCTGCGAATCGTCGCTCGACGCAGACTAATCTTGGAAGCTAATAGTCATTGTGCTTGTATTTCATAACGAATTATGCACTTACATAAATGCAAATTGTGCGCGCGCATACGTCGAGTATGTAAATTCTTGCCCACGGATGTTCGCGGTCTAGCGACAACCGCGCTATAGTGGTTGTCTTGTGTGTTCGTACTTTGAATTTACAGGAAACGCACTTTGAGACATTCTGTTTATATGAAGTCTAAAGCAAATGTAGAACTATTTTTTTTTCAGATAAGCATAAAATTGACTGATCTTTTTGCTCCGAAATAATAGTGGAACACCGACTCTCTATCATATAAAAGAAAAAAAAATTTTTTTATTTCATTTTTTATAATGAATGTTGTAATACATATTATAATTCAATTAAGAGAAATAGTACTATTTTCAATCAAAGCGGATTTTGGTGCTTAATAATATTTATATGCAAATTTTTCCAAATCCATTTTCTAGTTTTTATAAATTGCATGCCGATTTGATTTATCAGACTTAAAATGTAATCACAAACTGAAGCTGAAATATTAATCTCAAAATAGATTGATCATCAATTTAATAAATATCTTAAAAACGTATAAAAAATTTGTTACAAAAAGTAGACCTTTAGGATTTGAATCTGGAATTTCCAATTCCCTGAAACGAGTACCAATTCGACCACCGAGGCATGTAGAGATATTTGTCGCAATAAGCGCTAACTAGTGAGAGAACGTCATCATAATTAACCCTTTGTGGACTGACGCGAGCGACCTCATTTGAGGTTACTTTTTATTTTATAAATTATTCACTCAATTTTTATGAAACTTGGTATATGAAGTAATTTAATAATGCTTTATTTAAATCTGACGTCAAAAATAGAAAAATAATGTATTTAATATGGCAGACAGAATTTAGAAAATAATTTGATTATCATAAAATTGCTTTTAGGGAGTTTTTAATTGTGAATTAAATTTCTAGTTTTTCTTTATTTGAAGCTCATCATGATACATAAATAGTAGTACACATACTTTCTAAACTGTTTTTTAAACTCGGATTAGGACTCTGTGACAGATCTTTTTCTTTCTTTCTGATTAGATCTTTTTCTTTATAGGAATTCCATCCTTTTGAAATTCAATATTTTTAGACTATACATTCAAAACTCAGAAATATCAAGAACTTTCTAAAAATCGAATTTTGATAATCTTTTATGATAAATTATTTTAAGTTCAAATTTTAAAATTCTGCGATCAGAATCGAATTTAGTGACCCGAAACTTTTAGAAAGCAAGATCTTCCAAATTTACTTTATTAGAAATCTCGGTTTCTCAAAGGACTAAATGATAATTGATAATTGATTTAATTTAATTTAAGATATTAATATTTCAGATTCAATTTGCGATTGCATTTCAAGTCCAATAAATTGAATTTGGCGTGTAGTTTATATGTATTTGCATATGAATATTATTAACTATCAAGATTCGATTTGATCAAAAATAATATTATTTCTCTTTTGATTTATTCTCATTGCTCTAATTTCTATAGTTGTAATTATTTATATAATATGTATTTATAAAATTTATTTTATAACCAATATATGTATGTATATACGTGTTTGATAATTTATATGACATTTTATGTAAATTTTTCAGAGAGTGAAGAAAGAAATTTCCTAATCTAATAAAGTCTAATTAGATTGTGGAAGTTAGTGAAACTTTAATGAATTTTTTCAAGCAAATAAGTTTAAATTATGAGAAATTTTTGAGAAATTGTTTAATTTGAAAAATGTTTTTTTTCTGCTCTACTATATTTTAGCATTGTTAAGAAAATAACGAATTTTGCATATGGAATAGCTTATCATGAAATCTTAATCTAAAATTTTCGCGCTCTATTATATATATATTAACTGCTTAATAATAAACTTTTACATTGTAATCGTTAGGACGAATGTGTTTTTAAGTATTTTAAGAATGTGGGAAATATTTTGTTACATTTTCATGTTCTGTATATTGCTGCTATTTTGTCGCATGCTTTACAGGATACTTTATCTCACATAAAAGGCTCTTTCGCTATGTAAAGTTTTCTTTTTTTTTTCCTCTTTATGCGACAATAGGCGGTCTGAAAGTGGAAATACTACGATGTAACGGTAACGGGGTAGACAACACGCTCGTGATGCTCTCGCTCGAAAAATCTTATCACTTGTACACGTTCTCAAGTGCTCAAAGACTTTGAAGAGACGACGAAGTGTAACTGTCGTTTAGCCTTCCGTATTGTATGCCACGCACCTTCCTTGCATTCTAATGAGGATTTTAGACGCGGCATTTGTATCTCTCTTTCTCTCTATCTCTTCCTGCCGACGCGAGGCCGTTGCGACCGACTGGTACTTTTATTGCAGCATAAAGCGTATGTTTCCTTGAGAAAATGAGAACGTTTAAAAGGATTTTATGCCAGGAATAACGACGCAAATTCAGCAGATGTGGATTTACGCGAATAGAGCGCGCGATTATGCTAGCAACGCTCTTTTAGTGGCAACATGAATTTTTATTCTCTAAAAGTCGTTCCACCATTCTCCTACTAGCGAACATATAGACATAAGAAATTATAGATAGCATACGTACAATATAATATCGCGTTTTTTTACAACATACTAATAAAAAATTAAAAATATTAAATTTATGAAACGTAAAAATAAAGATAACTATAATTATGGATTTTTGCTACATATATAATATGCGTTTTATCTAAAAAGTATTAAGTTTAATAACTTATAACATATTATATTATATATCTTCTCTATCTCTAGTAGCGTACTTGCCAATTGCCAGCAGTATTTTGCCTTGCATTCCTTGCAATAAATAACGAACAGGCGATATTTCGAATCGGCGGGCGTTAAGCTTGAAACAATCGCATAGCATTGCCATATTTATCCAAGGCAACGAATGACCACAGCCCCATTTGCAGATCGTAAAGATAATAGAGACGCATAGTCGTAGCCATTCTGTGTCATCAATAATCCAGCACCGTAACGTGGCCTGCAATTTGCAGGACATTAGCACCACGGTCAGATTTCGGTGTTCTGTGCTACGAATGATGACTGATTTCGTTAATGTAGCGAATACATATGCATACCGCGCGGTTTCTGTGTCCTCTGTTACGAGGTAACCGAAAGATAAGACCGCGAGTAATATGATTTCTACGTGACTTTTAACAGCGACAAGTACCTGCGCGATAAAAGTTGCACGAGTTTTTGTGCTATATATTTGTTTTATTGGTCCAGAAGTTAGACTCGAAAAAAATATCTGTAGAAACGAGATATGAAAGATATTTTATAACTTAAAAATGATCGTAATTAACATATTTTTACGCATTTTAAATTATTACGTTTTTCATACGCATTTTAAATTGTTACATATTTTATTTATTTTTTTAGTTATTTTTTTCAACACACAAGTTATTAAAAATCGAAAAGGCTATTTTGCGTATAAAAATTTAAAAAAACATTAGGGTAGTCGCCTAATATGAGATACCTTTTTTTAAAGACTTGTAATTTATTTAATTTGCAATCTTAATTCCTATTTTTATATCAATTTTATGGGAAATATATTCAAGATTTATCATTAAAAGTTAGCGACCGATAGTAGCTATACTTTGTTGTATGTGAAATTTTTTTATCGAAAGTGCCGATTTTGCTCATTCAAAAAAAGGATTCCTAATATAAAATACAAGAGTTTTCTTGTATAAGGTGGTATCTCATAATAGAAAACTAAGGAATAAAGGTAAGCTTTTTATATACACTTTTATTATATTATATACAAGTAGGAACAAAGAATTTGAATGTTATACATAATTATATAATTTTTCGATATGTGTGAGTAATCTTAATAGAATCATCATTCTTAATATTTCGTTCAATAGTATGAGATATTGAATTGTTTAGATGCTCTCATATTAGCTAGAAATATCCTATCAGATCAAATATCCTGTAAGTATCATATTACGACTTCCATGCCTTGTGATTTTCATGATCACCAAATCTAATAATCTTTACAGTTAAACAATCATTATATCATGTATTTTTCTATTAATACGATCTTACTCTATCACTGCAGACTTTATTACCAAATATTTATTTATTATATTGACAATATAAGAAAACAAAGTTTGAAAATTAACCTAATAAAATTCGACAACATCTAATTTCAAGAATCTTTTTTCATAACTACTATACGCATGATTTAATAATGAGTTTTCTACTGAAAATATGTTTCACTCTATGAATAATAAGTTCATAATAAAATTAACTATATGCGCTTATTAATTTAGCAAATCCCGCTATCTCATATGTGGGCTCCTATCCCACAACAGGCAATCTTACCCTAATAAAATTTTGAAAAAATTTGAAAGATATTTTTCAAGTTCAGTATTTTTATATATTTTTTATTTTTTAAATGACTATGTTGCGAATATGTATTGTTTTGGACATAACAGTTCTTAGTTATGGTTAAAAAGTCTTATGTATCCAATTATGTATCATAAAACAGAACTTGCTAATTAAATCGTAATAACTGTTTTGATTCTATATACGGTTGTAATCCTATTAAGCGTATTACCTGTTACATTACTAGACTCAATAATTAGTCCTAAAAGCCTACTCAAAATTCTGCTACTGTGGAATATTACGAATGTTATAACTAGATTCACACTCAATTAACAAGCTCGTGCTTACGTTGCGCGCGACTCCGCGGTGAGGCGACATTATGGATTTTATCGCGGCAGCCGCTAATTGCTACTGAAATTTATCTGGCGCCTCCATATTCTACGGGATATTACTACAGCGCTGCAGTAGTACTCGAGATCATAACTTACCGTCCTAAATCAACACGCTGTTCTCCGTGGCGCTAAAACGCGAGAGTGGTGTCTCGTTTGATTTTGCTGGATAACTCGCTGAGTAATTCGCTAAATCAAGTACATCTAAGCTTTTTTCTTCTCTGCAAAGTTCTAGACAACTGTTACCAAAGATGCAATGAGATTAAATCGTGATTATAACAATGACAGCTTAACTCTCCACCAGTAATATGAAATCTTTAAAAGCAGCAATATTTTGTGAATTTTATTAAACAAAAATTTAAATCTGTAAAAATTAAATAAAATACAAGCCACTCTCCATGATGGTAAAAATTTGTTACAGTTTTAATATAGAGGAAGGTTGGACATCTTACGTTTTTTCAAGGTTTCATTTTCCTGGTAAAAATTAAGTATAATATATATGATATAAAGCATTATTCTTAAAAGCATTATTCCGAAACATTCTTTTAATCGTATTTTTTAAAAATGAAAATAGATAAAGTTTTTACATTTTTAAATGTCATTACATTTTACAATTTTTATAAATTAGAAAATGATATTGGACAGAAACATAATTTTTAAAATCATATTTATTAATTACAAATTTCGAATCAATTTTTTATTAATAAAAGAGACGAGTTCCTTCAAAATTGGCACAGTTTTCATGAGTCAAATCTTCACAAACATTACACTGAATAATCCCGTTTTCGTCAAATTTTCTCCTCAATTCATCTTACTTATTTTTTTCCTTAAACACTAATGTTTTTTATAGTATTTATTGACTTTTTTATTTTTTAACCTTATTTTTATTCTTATTTACATCTTTATAAGTTACATCACTTCATTGTCCAATATCACTTGAATATCCGTAATGAAGAAACGTATAAATCGAGCAGTTTTGAAAAAAGTGATTTAAAACCTACAACTTAAAGATGCTGATAAACCAGGAACGATATTTGACTTAAATTTAATGATATGATTGGTTGGTAAAGTTAATCCCAAGCTGGCGTAAACAGCATCTGCACAATAAAATAATTTATAAACTGCATCTATTCTCAATAGAAAAATCCTAGCTTTCACGTGTAAATAGATTTACCAGTGACTTAATAAATGTTGCCAAACGCGTCTAATATTTTAAATAATATTTGTCCATACCAACCACTGTCCAATATGACCTGACTTTTCTCTACAAAAATTTTTTCAGATTTTTATATAATTCGGAACAATAAAAAAAAATTTATTCTACTTCTCGAAGCGTGTTCTATTTCTCTTTTGCACCTTTTTTTTGCCGACAAAAAAGTTAAAATTCCATGTTGCTGGCGGAAGAATAATAGTTATAATATTAAAAAAATTTTTCTTTGTAGTATATCGTAAACGATAAATTAAAAATTACAATTAAAACAGTTTTCAAACATAATACTACGATTTATAAATATATAATTCACTGTTAATTGATTATTTTTGTTATTTGTTAGCAAATTATAATATGAAGATTAATGTGACGTAGGATACAAAAAAAGAAGGTTTTTGTGGAACGCTGATTTAGATTATAGAGATAGAAGCTAAAAGAGATGTGAAAGATATGCGCTAGTGCGACATGTACAGGAAATTGTGTATTGTATGTAAAGGAAATGGTGGTGTGAGACATGGAAGAGAAGTTGTTGCATGAAAGAAGAAGAATGAGAAAAGAAAAAAAGGGAATAGAAATACTAACATAGATAGAAAACGATAAAAGATAAAAGAGAAAAAAGTTAAAGAAAAAAGGAAAAGAAATGAAGGAGCAGAGCGACACGAAGTAAATGAGAAAATAAAAACTAGGAAAATTTCGGACTACGATGGAAGAAAATGAGGAAAGGGGTAAAGGGATAAGTTAGATTAGCTGAAACTATCTAATATATAAGAAAACGAAGAACGGAGATTCGGCAAAAGAGTAAGTCACCCACTCGTGCGCACAGATTAAGCATCTTAATCGTTTACGAGCAAAACTGCAAATTGTGCACTCGAGTGAAATGAAAATGGTACCGAGTATACGTATAACCCTTGCTTGTAAGAGAAGCACGGCGCGTTTGAAACAAAAAGTTCAATGGGGTTGAAGCACAAGCGAGGAAAGGACGCGGAGCTCGTAAAGGCGGAAGCGAAGGGTGAATGGTCATAGAGAAAGGGTCGACTAAAAAGTCAAGACACAAGAGACATGCCCGGTGAATTGGAGACGCTTTGCGTGAGTGAAAATAGTGTGAGTTACAGCGTGCTTAGCAGGAGTACAGATAACTTTTTTTTAATCAGCGACGCTGATTTAAATTGCCGCTTTAATCTCAATTCTACCAGTTTTAACAGCGGCGGCATTTTCTATGATTAAAAATGGGCTTGTGTTTTGAAACTATGCCAATTGCATTAACAATACAATTTTCTGCCGCGAGAACTTTCTTCTTATACGTGAGCTTTTATTGTTATGATCATATTTTATTATTATATTATAATTTAAAGTTCATATTTATCAAACTTTTAGGAATGTTAAATATCGCTTAGTAAAATATGAAAAATACCGGTGGTAATTTTACAATTCCCTTTTTCCTATTTAATTTTTCTTCTGGGCTTATCTTCGAGCTCCCATAAATTTGTATGCTTAATATTAAGTAAACCGGCGGCACGGCGCGAATATACTTTGCTGACAAGTAGGTTAATTTACTTTTACGCAATAATTTTTGTACATGTATCGCCTTCATTAGCAAACCACAATCTCGTCTTTTTCGGCATTTTACTTGAATATATGACTTAGTGTGGGTGGTTATCTCCACAAACAAAGTTCATATTTACAGGAATCTTACTTTTCGTAAAAAAAAAGACATAATACTTGCTGTACAGAAAATTTATTTCCATTTCAGTTTCGATGGCAGAACAGCAAATTCTGTTCATCCTCCTGGGACGTGTTAAAATGAATAGTTTCGCATAAAACACAAGCTACTATAATGTCTTACTTTTCTCTTTCATCTTTAACATAGCGAATAAAATAAAATTTAATCGAAAGATTATTATAAATGTCAACATTAAAATAATAAGGATAGACAGAAATAAATCCTTTTAAAACTTTTTTCTAAAACATGAATGCGCAATTATAATTTTTAGATTCTTGCATGTTATGATATTTCTTTTTGCTGCGCAATAAATAAATTAGTGCTAAATAACGCTAGGCAAAGAAGAGCTTTACAACGTTTCTAATCGCCGAAACTCCAATCTCGCAAAACGTTCAACGCAGAAAACGGCAGCTCGTCAACTTCTAATGTTCTACACAAAGCGCCGTCTCGCGAGAGTACTCACCGTGAAATCGCGTATCGTCGTACATACTACACCTTTTTGTCCCTTACCGAGATTAAAGTCGAGCTTTGTCCACAAGAGTGTCTGTGATCCTCCGTTCTCTGCTTCGTTTTATACGTTCCTCCAGGCGGAAGATAGACGTCAACGAATAAGCCGACGAATAATTTTCTTCAACACATATCGGCCCGAACAAAATTAGTTCCGAGAATGAAATGTGAGGGATAAAAGCAGCAGAGCGGGGGACTTGGGGGCGCCACCCTAACGAGACTCTAATCTTCTTCCCTCGTTGAAGCTTAGAGCAGCTCGCTCAAACTTTCGCCTCGTACACCGGGTAATTAAAATGTTAATCGAGGAATTAGCTAGTTAAGGAGAAGGTTTGTCCCAACGGGGTATACTTCGGTTTCGCCCGCACGTCGTTTGTTCTGGTTAACGAAACTCGAAAGTCTTTGATCGGATTTAATGTGAACAAAGTGACCAAAGAAATAATGATTCTATTTCAATAAGGATAAATATATAATACATTCATATATCTTCAATATAATAATTATTTCTAAAGCCACTTTAACACTAGAATCGTGCCATTTTATGATTACAGCTTCGCTATAATTATATCGATTTTTTCGTTTTTGTATTAAATATACAGTACAGAATATTGAAAATATATGAATATAATACAAATATAATTCTAAGGATATAAATAAATCTTATATTTTAGGATATCAAAATAAATTTTCGTTAAGTGAAAATAAGGACAAGAGAATTAAATTTAGGATAACAAATTATCAAATTGGCATCTTCGATGGTTCTATCGAGATATCGTTGACGGTTTTAGTGTTAAAATATATATAATGAGACACGTATATAATATAGCTTATTAATAGATTAAACGTTAGATATAGCTTTCATTAAAATTAATATTAATTTTCGAAATACTTGCAATTCATGGGAATTATTTCTTGTAGTATATATGTTACAATTTAATTGAAAATTTAAAGTTGATGACATTATAAAGTAAAAAATAATATGTACAAAATCGAATAAAATGCCGATTTTGTCTATGTACGTTCTGTATGTTGTGTGTGTTGTGAACGTAATTTCTCGGTCATCTACCAGAGCGGTTTGGGATTCCTATTTTGGAAATTAGTTGGAAAATTAGTTTTGGCCACCAGTTTACTACGAACTTTTGAAATTGGTAGGTTGGAGGACTGGCACGACCGGGGAATATAGTTTTCTGTCATCAACGAGTCACCCCGTACATTGTCAAGTTCTAATGTTATTACAGTTCATTCCGAGCGGCATTTCAGCGTTGGTCAGCGACGAAATGTCGACGGGAAATTGTTAGCTTCCGTTACATCTAAAAGACCATTTTTCACTTTTTGTTGCAGGTTGGATGACGAGAAGCTGGATCTCATTAACGTAAGTAATTTCGATAAAATGCAGCATTACCTTTTATAACTTTAATTAAATGTCTCGCTTGTAGAACAATGTAGAGCAGAAATTATATTTATCTAGAATCTGAGACTCTGACAATGAGAATCAAGTTGAAAATTTACGAAATATGCCGTTGCACAAAATATAATATTCAAATAATGATACAAAAATTAATAATAAACAGAAATAAGAGCAATATTAATAATGATTTAATTATTCAATTTAATATCTATATAATAAAAAAATATTTTTTAGATAAAAGAGTAATAATTTCAAAAAAACAAGAAAATTTTTGATAATTATAATTTATTATCAATAAAGAAAAAGAGAGAGAGAGAATGACTAATCACTTCGAGGAAATATAAATCAATTTGAATCATCCGTACAATGCAAATTTGAAATTATCATGTTGCAGCTTAGCTCTCTTTGCACAGGATCGATTAAAAGCCTCGCGATATTAGCTCTCTGTAATCGCGTAAGCCTCCGTACGAATTCGTCGATGTTGATCGACATCGATATACGGGACGCAACGGATGGAAATGGACCATGGTAGAACTACGCATTCCACGCCATATCAAACGTTGCCGGCGTCATGGCGGCCTAATGCACCGCGTCGCGAGCATAACTGTATGCGCCAAATAACCGGAAATTACCGGCCGCATTTCAATCAGAATCGCTCGGCAATGTCTGTCGCATGGACCATCGTTTGTTCCACATAAATAGATGCCTAGCTTGTATGATAATCTCTCAAATCGAGCCCGGAAATCTCGGGGAATTGCTGGCTTCTCTCTGGAGAACCGCTTTTCCGGTAAAGCTACAGCGAATAAGCTCTATATTCAACAGAAAGGAACGCTCGTTTATTATTCGTGATTATCTGTTTATCACACTTCACAATATATCATTATAATATATCGACAAAACATGAAAATTAATAACTGAAATATGTTCTATTTATAAACTTGACATCAACTCTTTGATAAAAAAATTTATGAAAGTTCAATTTAATATTAATGTTTTAAATACAATATTAAATGATTAATTAATAAAGTTTTTCAGCTTCCAAAAGGATCAAGTTTTCCAAGAATATAAATGAATAATATTTTATGTATAATTTCAATAAATTTCATTTTAACTTTTGTACTTGAATTAAGTTGAATAATTAAGATTAAGGTTAAATTTTGAAAAGCAAATAATATTGATCCTTTTGATTAAATTTTTGATTATTGGAAAAAATCAAGCATAAAATCAACATGTTTCAAAAATTTTTCAAAAAATATATTTTTATTAATGCTTATATTTTATTATATCCATTGTACCAAACGTGTAATATATTTAACATTTGTTTGCATATGTATGTACGTAGTTGAGTGGAAAAATTATAATGAATTTCATGATTATATGACAAGCGCGATAATAACGATATTTCGAAATTCATATTTTTCGACAATACAAAATGGAGTGTAAATTGCAATGGAATAGAAACAGAAATTTACAATCCAAACAGAGCGATATAATATATTGTAGTCATTAGTGAATATATTGAAAATGATTTTCCTCCGTTTATCCTACATCATATTATGTACATCCGCTATGAAATTGCGCACTTAAGCAGGATAGAACGCAATATCGTGTAATAAGCGCCACAGATTTATCTCGATCGTACATTGCTGTATTTACCAACATGTTCCAATTGCAGTAGTTACTTCACGTATAGTACAACAAAACAATCGTCTTTGACTTGGATGAAGCCATGTACATTTATCCGTGCAATTGCACTTCGCCAGTGATAGGAGCGCAGCTCATTAATGTCCCCTGCGGTCGAATGTTTCAGTGAACAACATTCTAAATAGCTTTTTAATAAATATATGTAAATGATATTTTATAACATGCTATAAATTAAATGTGTCTTGAAATATTACATTGCACATTTTGCTTTATTTTATTAAATACTTCACGAAACATAAAAAAGAATTTTTAAATAGATTCCACATATTTCTTTTGTATCTTATCTGTACACAATCCAATAAGAAAATTAATAAAAATTAATTTTTCTATAATTTTTATATAATTACATGAAAATAATAAAACTATTTGTTATATAATTCTTAATTGCACAGCAAAAAAAAATAATTTATATTTATATTTTATATTGAAAATAGTCCACTCAAGTCGTTAAAATTTTGTGTTGAATTTTTAATATATTCGAATATTAATTTTATATGATGTAATTATATTAAATAGTTTGTGTTTCAAATTAATATTCAACATTTTCTAATGTCAATGATGCAATTTATGGATAAATGAACAAATAACATAAGAATAATGTATTTTAAAACGCAAATTTTTAAATGAATAAAATAGTTGTTAGTTTGATATATCATAAATATTAATTTTACTGAACAAATATGCTTCCACACGGTTTGTTTACACACTGTGTAATATTACCTTTTCTGTATTTATTTTTTTAAATAAATAATTGTGTTATCTTTTAATATATTCGTCTTAAATTAACACATAAATTTGTTTGACACTTGAAATGTATGAAATTTAATACAAATTTTCCAAAAAGATATACAAAAGTTAATTTATTTTATATTATATATATATTTTTTTTACATTTTATATATATAGTTGTTAATTGCGTGTATAAGTTAATTTATTTTCACACGTATTGAGATGTTAATTGTACACACATCAACTTTTAGCTCTTTCAAAACTTTCCAAAACTTTATATTGTGTTTTCTATTATCTTAGTGATATATAGTCGGCTGTAAGAGGATAAATTGAAAGGATATATTTTGCAATCTTCATGGATGCCAAGGTGTATCGAGAATCTTTATTCCTTTCTTTCACTGTGTCAGTATCGAGCATGTGCACCGGCAATCTCAAGAGAGTGCCTTTACTCCACAATCTTCCGCTTGCGTTTTATTGCAGGGCTACTCTCCTCTCGCTTGTCGAACTGCTCTCTTGATTTTTCTAAGCCACTTGTTTTCATCGCTCTTCCTTTTCAGACACTATCTCCCAAAGGTGTTTCTCGTTCCAAGAGTAGTCTTACTATTTGGTGTGCTTGTGTAATAATTATGGACATACATTCCCTAATATATCACATTAATCGAAGTAAATCTTTGAACAATTTAATAGTTCGTAAATAATTACATAATAAAATAATTACATAATGACCATTGTCAGCAGATTAGTAGCAGTTAACTCAATCGCTATAATCATCATATGATTTGCTTTTTTATATAGAAATATTTAAAAAAATATAGAATAAACAGAAATTCATAACAAAAAAATTTATAATTATAATGAGTTTATCGAAGTTTATTAAAGAAGTTTATTAAAATAACTAATATACTCTATATTTTTATTATTAAAAATGCACGAAATGCATTTTTCCGTTGGGATGTTATGTAGCGCAAGACCTTCCATTTGCATATCATTTTACAGTGTGTGCGATGGTAATCTCAGGGGAATGTCCACTCCACAATCTTCCGCATATGCCATATTGTCGAACGACAATTCTGATTGTTCTCGTCAGAAAAGAGGACCTTCTTTTTCCACCCGCTTCTCTTTCTCGAATGATATCTCTCACGGGCGATTCTATCGTGATTCTCATCGTTAATTGTAATACATACAAGAGGAATATGGGTAAAATTTTATTCTGTTAAGTCCCACTAGAAGAATAATTATTATTATACTATCTCTCTTATAATTTTATAAGATATATGAAAATGACAAAAGCGTCTAATTTTATTTTATTAAGATGTTTCTAGTATATTATATTATATATACATAACTGACTTCCCCTTTTTTATAAATCAGAGAATAATATATTATACAAAAATATAATTATACATATATTATACAAAAATATCTTGTGTAAAAAATTGTTTAATGGATAAAAATATATAATTAATAATGAATAAATTATTTTTCGTATATATATTGTAGGAATATATAATTGATATATATCTGTGTTCATTTTAATATTTTATTGTAATATAAAACATTAAGACGATATATTTTATATAATAACGTAAAATATATGAATTTTATTGTATTATATGAAAAACACACGAAAATAAAAATATTGTAATGTCTACATTGTAGTTATCACGCAGAAAAACTTTCATAGAAATTTCTATATTAGCATTAATATTTATTTTTTATTAATATATTAGAATTAATGAAAAATACATCTTTAAGATACTATAATATTTGATTCTTTTACAATTTAAACATGAATCACGTTAGCTATTGTCGTTTATGTAGTTTAAAGGTAATGTCATGTGCACTTATAATCGTAACTTTCTAATTAATTTTTTTTTTGTGTTATCCAATCTCGCAGCATTTGCACGTCGCTATTATTGTCGGTGACAATTTTGCAAAGTACCCTTCGTGAATGGAAACTTGTTAATGAGTTTACTTCTCGTAGATGTGATTCTCTCCAGGCAATTTAAATTAAAGCGTTATTGTGTTTCGTTATTTATTCGGAAATGAAAGGGGAGACGATCCATTTATAATATTATCTGATATTAGAGAGGCATACACTCTGATAGGAGGTGCTTGGCGAAAGAACTCTCAATGGAGGATTTTACAATGGTAAAATCCAGTATAACGATCATCTCTCGTGCAAAGAGTTCGATCATGAAAACTTTTGCCGAAGTGCACAAAGAAGGCTCCATACCTTCCTCGTGGCGCCTTTTCTCTTGAAAAGTACAAAAAAGGAAAGTTCTGCTAGGCGAAAATCTTTACCCTTCGACTCGTGAAACAATGGCACGGTTTTTTTTCTTTCGTGTCGAGATCGATGATTATGAAGAAAGATGGCGCGATCGTCCTGTCGCTCGTTCTATTATGTATGTTTTATCACGCGCTAAGTTTTTCTGGAGAGCTATTGTATATTATACGGTGACACATTATCTTGAAATTTTTCGTGCAAACGTAATAAATAAGCTCAATCTTCTTAAAGCAAAAATTTCTATTTTGTCACGCACATATGTGAGTTCATCTTCCAGTAAATTTACACATAATTATTGCTCGTAGTAGAATCGTTTTCCTAAAGTATTTAAAAATTTAGCTACATACAAATCTAAAAATAATTTTGATGAATCTTCAAAATAATTATAGGATTTTCGAATATGATGAACAATGCTATAAACAATTTTAACATTTGAACAACCAGCCTGAGCGTTTTACATAATTATTTCAAAGTTGGTAAGTAATGCGTTACTTATAACTTACTTTTTTGTTACTTTTTTCGGTAATGATTTATTTTTTTTTGTCTATAAAGGTAATGGTATAATGCTGTTATATTTTTATAGTAACAAACAGTCGTTAATTTAATCGTTACTTTATTTCCTTGTTATCTGTATAGCTTGTTATCTGTATAACTATTCAGGAGATTATATTATTTTTATTAATTGACTAGAAATATTTTATAATACAAATTTAAATATAAGAAAACGTTTTGTACTTTATATTTTAGGCTGCATTCTTGCAAATTTTCTTGCAAATTTTCAATATTAACAGTGAACAGTTGAAACATATTCTTAATAATATTAACGTTTAAAAACAATGTCTAGTAAAAATTTTTAATAAAATCTGCATTTGTAAATTATAATCTAATTTTATAAGACTAAACATATATTAAAAAATAAAAATATTAGTATGGAATTACCGAAGATTTATTAAATACAAGTTTAATAGAAAGAAGAGTTTGCTATAAGACTAGCTTAGAATTTTAAGTTTTAATATTGATTTTCACAGTTAATACTGATTATTAAATAATATAATTTTTTAATAATATCTTACTTTAACATTACAGAAAAGTAACGAAAAATATAACGAATTGTTACTATTATTTCTGAGTAGCAGTTGCTTTTGTGAAGTAACGCATTACTGTGTACAGCATCAAACTCTGATTCTATTTTGATGGTCTAACAAAATTACTTTCAGATTGATATCTAATTTTAAAAACTTTTTGATACTTCAATAAAATTCTAATTGTACATGTAATCTATCTACGTCTATCTGTGAATTGAGGCTGCACAAGAAATATTGTTGACTGTAACTCAATTTATGATGGAAATAAGTTTCTCTCACGACTAACTCTAAGGTTTGCTAATGGAAAAGGGATGATTTAACGCAGCAACTCTATGAACTAACTGTGCTGTTTAAATTAATTCCACATTCCTCTGTCACATTAAACGCTCATCTACTCTTCTGACTGTTGCATTTCCGCGCCTATCGCCCCGTGATCCTTGTTGTCGGACGAGTCATGTATATACTAAAACAGCAAAACAGTGTGTCGGGAACAGTTGTCGCGATAGATACCACTTTGTGCTTTCTCACGTTTGGCTCTGACATTAATATGGCGAATTATATTATATACGAACGAGTTTCGCGAGTGTGAGTGCAGAAACGGATTTAAACGATCCGTATTAGCACAACAGTTATATTTCATTAGCAAATGAATATTCATAATCCCTATATCTCACGTTTAGCATTATTGTTACATCTCTGCAATACGTTATCTTGATATTAATGATTAATTATCGATATTATGTAGTTACGTTACATCATAACGTAGCTTTGTATTGGAATAAACTATATTTCCATGTTGTGTCCCACCGTTCTTTTAAACAATTTATTATACTCATATTTCGGAAAAATTTAATAAATAACTATTATATTTAATAAGATAGTAATTTGATTATCTCATATTAGTAAAATAAATAAATATATAACATTAATGTTTACACGCGGAAGTTGCTCTTCACAAACAATTTATCGCAAACGCATATTCATATAAATAATAACATATTACAGAAATATTATAGAAATATGAGACATATACAGAATAATTTTACACATCTTTGAAATGGGTTAAAAATAAATTTGAAAAAAAATTGTAAGACAAAATTCAATAATATTTAGTTATGCTTTTACATGTCTATAAATGATGAATGCAACGTTCCAGCTTGAAAAAGTAATATCGATAAACGAAACGATTTATACTTGAACGATATAGCAGTTATATATATTCTAGTTATATATATTCTATTCCTTGTGCTATTGACGATCGTGCATGAAGTCGTCAAATGCGTGGTAAAATGTATTTTTATATTGCCACATGTACACCCTTTACCTTTTAGCGCGCGAGCGTTCCTCGATTCGAGTCTGAAATGGATTTGCGGAGTTAAAGCACACATGCACGAGTTTGCCTTTAAATTCGTCATCGAGGGTTGCTGCGTGTCCACCGTCCGTGTTCGTTTCTAAAGGAATTGCGTTTTTCGCAGACTATGTTTTCATCTATTTCTCCATTTATTGTATTATCCATGTGCCTTTAACGATATGCCTTTAACGCGAAAACGCAGTTTGAAATTAATTCATTGCCGTTATTTTGTACAATAAAATTGAGAAAAAAATTACATGTTATAGTACTTATTAAAAATTTAATATTGTAATAAATAATAATCCTTTTAGTTTGACTTGAAAGAAAATGCTTAATCTTATATATATCCACGGAAAGGATGGTTTTGTGAAAGATATTAAAATTTAACTAGAACTGAAAATGATTTTGTTTGGAGCATTAAAATAATTACGATAGGATGCTGAAACTATATAGTTGCTAAAATGTTAAAACTTTTTGCAGCGTTGCTCATCATGCTTGAGATTCCAACGTAATTATTTTAATAGTCTAACAAAAAATTATTTTTAAATTTATATTTAGTCAAACTTTTAAATACTTCAGCAAAATTGTTCTTTCCGTGTATATTCATATAAAATCAGTGGCGTCTTATGAGACATTGTTACGAGAAATAGCAATTTTTCATGAAATATGAATGATATATTTTCACATGGTTGGAATTTATAACTGACAATTGTGAGTTTTGGATTTTGGCCAACGGAAACGGAAACGTGTAAACAAGTTGAAGCATTTGCAAGCAGGTGTATCGATTCGTCATACACTATCAAGACATATGTCATACAATATTCTCTTTCGCTTATATGTATTTTGAATACAAATTGCACATATAATTCAATCAATATTTCAACAAACTAATTTGTACATTATTAAGTTCTTTTTATATTTATCATTATTACATTACGAGCGACGACTTGCTACGAAATTAATTAAAATTTTTTGCGATCTGTTGTAAACAGTACGCTATCCATGACATTTAATGGACACCAGGTGCAGTGAAGAATGGCAAACTAATTATATTGATGCAAAAAATCTAATTTTTATTCAACTTTTTTTTACAGGCGTTGCTAGCGATAATTGAATTCAAACTACGAGTTTTGACGACGAGTTCGCGACTTTTTGCCGTATAATTACTGCAGCGGTATCTCGGTGACGGTAGATAGATTAAGCCGCAGCAAGGTAAAATTAAATAATAATTTGCAATCTGTTATGCACGTGCTTGGCGTGCAGGCCCATCGTATACAATATACTCGCAACCACATATCTCTCATAGCTGTATCACGAAAGTACAATCCCTTTTTATGTTTATTTCTGTTCTGTTGATTTTATTTACGAATTCGCGTTGCGAATAAAACAACACGAGCGGAATGCATGCTCATGCTCATACGCTTACAAGCGCCGGTCGGATCAATGGAAATAATTAGCAGGATAAAAACGGTAACTTGACAGTTCAGTCGTTGTGTAAACTGCCCGGGTTTACGAAAACTCAACAAATATATTTCGAAATAAATTTTGTAAATTGCACGACGCGTTAACGCGATTGCGACTGTGTGTTTGCTAACGGCGCGAGTGTATGTATAAAATAGATAATGTCATCGAATAAATAGACAGGAAATGAAAAATAGAACATATATCGTATATGCTTCTTAATTCATTTTATGTATCCGTTTATTTTGTAGTACGTATTCTCATATTTAAATGCTTTCATTTATAAAATAATGATGAAATTTTTTGTTACATATTAAATTTTAGATATATTTATTTTTAGATATATTTATAGTTGAGTAATATGAGTTTTATCGTTATAATTCGCACGTGCGTAAGTACAATGTATGATCTTATTAATATATTTATTAAATCTGTAATTTAATATTTATCAATATTCTCTTTGTAGGGGCTATCAGTTCCGTTTACCTCTTTATTCTTGCACCGCAAAGCAGGCTCTTCTCGTAAAATACAATTTCCGATATCGTGGAAGGAAAGCCGTTTTCGCAAAGGCAAGCAAAGTCGTGCTCCTCTCAAAAGCTCTTTACCGTCTTGATAGCTGATAC
>Ga0157364_1001185_pt1 | contig 21415 bp, 13 predicted proteins | sample AttsexASBM2_FD_111476 | JGI IMG/M metagenome (GOLD analysis project Ga0157364, IMG submission 111476) | Fungus gardens microbial communities from leaf cutter ant in Ribeirão Preto, State of São Paulo, Brazil - Atta sexdens ASBM2 | ecosystem: Host-associated > Fungi > Mycelium > Unclassified ...
ATATATATATATATATATATATATATATATATATATATATATATATATATATATATATATATATATATATATATATATATATACATATATCTATTTTTGTTTCTAATTTCAATTTTTGGAATGAATCAAATGAAATCAGTATCATAAAACAGTGTAATATGTGAAACATGATATTTGTAAGTCAACAATTTATTGACAATTTCAGATAACACAATGTGTTTAAAATTAGAATATAAAACGTCTTTAAGATCTCTTTAAGATAGACATAACATAAATCTTTAAGTTTTATGCCTCAGTTTTGGACATGTATCAAAATTTGTACTGGGAAATAGGGATAGAGAAAACGATAAAACAACGAAAAATTGTTTTACTTACTAAATTGTTTTACTTAATAATTTACTTAATTATTGTAATACGAGGGTGGTTTGAAATCTGTAAATTTTTATGAGGTGCCACACTCTATTTGATGATAAAACATCTAGAAAGTATCACTCTTCAAACTCTTCCAGGTCAAATTTTACCCAGAATTAATGCATTATTCACGTATGATAATCGTTTAAAGCGAGTGAAAAATTTAGTTGCTGCGAACAAAAATGAAAAAAAACAATTTCTGTGCAATATTACAGAATTAGGCTTAAATGATTTCTCGTTCTATTCTAAATCCGAAAAATAGGGTGGATAAGAAACAATTCGATACCCAATTCTGTAATTTTGCACGGAAATCATTTTGTAATTATACTATGATCTCAATCGTCGTCGCCACAGTTTTAATACTGTAACAGTTCGCCATATGCTTGATTTTATTGTACAAATGCATGCACAGAACAAAACTGAACTCTTCGTTTGCTCATATTGTTGCTACTGTATGGGCACAGTATATACAGTACGCAACTTTCTGTCGACACCTTTGATGTTAGTGTTGGCCAAAATGGAGTGCGCATGCGCAAAATAAGTAAGTTCCCTAGTAACACTATCTGACTTTCTTTTTAAGTTGCTCTTTATTTTTCCTCTCTCTCTCTCTCTCTCTCTCTCTTCCCCCTCTCCCTCTCCCTCTTCCTCTCTCTCCCTCTCCCCCCTCCCCCCTCTCTCTCTAGGTCGTTTGTACATACATCAAATTATATATAATCTAATATATAAATGTAATAAAACTAAAAGAAATAGATTCATAATTATAATACAGTTTTCACAAAGCACTTTGCACATTCCGGCGATCGACCCTACCATCGCTCACGTGATGCTCTGACTCAGGAACATCTTTATACCAGAAATATACTGGGAGCGCATCTTCCGCCAAATTATTATTGAAATATGTTTTTTAAATAATTTATTTCTATTATCATAAAATTTTTTTCTATTGTTAATTTATTCATTGTTTTTTAATAATATACTTATATCTTAATACATTACATAATTATGAACGTACATTTCGCGACAATAGTTTTCCACATCATCCGTGAGGTACTATTGTAAGATGCGTTTTCTTTTTAATGTGGTTTCCCCAATAGGCTTATTCCACAAAAAGAAGAATACACAATACTTTAATTGTCCTGAAAGAAAGTACAAAAAAAGAAAGAAGTGAGATAAAAGTTTAGATAGCGTTACTGAGCAACTTACTTATTTCGCGCATACGCACTTCATTTTAACCAACATAAAATCAAGAGAGTTGTACATCAATACGTATACACTGTGATATGGATACTTTCTATTTGATGACAAAAGTCGACAAGCATCGTTCTATTCTTGTTGATATTCAGAGAGCGAGAGTGCCATCCCATGTATACGGAGACGGAACGGATTTCTTACTAGAAATCAGTTTACTAGCATTCTGTTCCATAAGAAGTTTCTCTACTGTATCGGAATCATGGCCGGAACGGTATAGAGACAATACGGAATCAACGGAATGTCGATTGCAGGCTATATCGGTTCGGCTATTGTTGATAGTTCAGAATTTGACAACTTCGAAGAAGAAAATTAATAATAATTCTATTTTTCAATACGACATATTCTTGTTTTATACATACATGTTTTATATATAGCCCAACTATAATGCCAGCAATTCTTTAAATAATTCCCATGTCATTCTGAAAAGTAATTGAAGAACTTCTCACGATCGGTTGCATTTCAAGGACTAAATTGTCACTTGCGCCTTGGTGTCACCTCATTCTTTGTGTAAACATTGACTGTATCCAAAATTTTCGTTTTCTTGTATATTTCTGTTATTGCAATAAAACGTTATAAGCGAAATAAAATTTTCGCACACTCTCAAATATCGGAATAACACATCAATATTTCTTGCCTTTTGCAATAATTTTAACATTAATAATAACTACTTCTTTATCCATCGTTGTAGATTTACAAAAAAAAGTTTCTGAATTTGTTTCAATTTTTAGATTCAACTAATTCAGCTGAATATATCATTCCGTAAAAATTTTCTCTACCCGTCTCATGTCGTCGAATGCAATGGAATTTTTAGTAACAAAATATATCTCACTCTTATAATTCAGTATTTTTAAATATTCAAAGTAATGTTGTAGATAAGATAATTGCACAAATTATGCTTATTACTGCTTTAGTCGCAAACGATTAAATTAACGAACTATCGATTAAATTAAGCAAATTAAATTATAATTTAAATTTAAATTAAGCTTGCGGACGGCACATCCTTAGAGTACCGTCCCAGGTGTATAAGCTTAAATCCGCTGTTTTTTAGTCAGAAAAACACTTTTTTTTCCTAGGAAGCAAAAATAAATTTATTCAAAGTACTTGCTCTCGCTAACTATATATTTTTCCCATCTTTCGGGCAATTTGTGTACCACGCCAAAAAAATTCCTCATCTTTCGAGGCAAACCACTCATCAAGCCATTTTCGGACGTCTTCGTAAGAATCGAAGTGCCGCTCAGCGAGCGCGTGGCCCATCGTCGAAAACAGGTGATAGTCAGAAAGTACCAGGTCTGGTAAGTAAACGGAATAGAGTAGCACTTCCCAGTTGAGTGTCTCCAAGTAGTTTTGGATCATTGTTGACGTGTGCGATGATGCGTTGTGGAGGAAAATCAGCTTGTCATGTCTTTTTCGATAATGCGGCCTTTTTTCACGCAGAGCACGGTGCAATTGTTGGTGGTAGTGGTGAACATTAACAGTTTCACCAGGTTTTAACAGCTCGTAGTAGATGACATCCTCCTGATCCCACCAAACGCACAGCATCGTCTTCTGTCCGAAGCGATTTGGTCTTGAGGAAGATGTTGATGGTTGGACGGGATCAACTCAAGATTTCTTGCGTTTAAGATTCTGAAAATAGATCCACTTTTCATCGCCTGTCACAATCCGATGCAGGAACGACTTTCGTTTTTGTCTGGCAAGCAGAATTTGGCATGTATTTTGGCGTCGCTCCATCTGTTTGTCGCTCTATCGTTCAGTTCATGGCGGCACCCATTTTCCGATCTTTTGAATCTTCCCCATAGCATGGTAGCCGCATAGAAATGGCTGCTTGAGAAACATTCAATTGCTCGGCAAGCATTTTTTGCGATTGGGTATCGTCCTCATCCAAAAGAGCCTGCAATTGACAGTCCTCAACCTTCCTGGGCCGATTTTGCTTCTTGTCACTCAGGTCAAAATTGTCATCATTGAACCGGCGAAACCAATCTCTGCACGTTGTGTCTGATAAAGCATTGTCGCCATAGGCCTCTACAAGCATTCGATGCGATTCGGCAGCCGATTTCTTCAAATTGAAACAGAAAAGCAAAGCTTCCCGCATATGCTTTTTTTTAGCAAAAAATTAGACATGATTAGAAAGAAAAAAATGTATGTTGTATGAAATTGCTGATGATGTGCACTGGTTAATGTTGACAGATGTCAAACACATAAAAAAAGTGTGTTGTGTGCCCAGGGTAGCTTTGTACGTTCACTAATGTCACCTATGAGGAAACAGCGGATTTAAGCTTATACACCTCGTATAAGGAACGGATTTCTTATTAAAAAATTGAGTTCACTACAATTCTACTCCGTAAGAAATTTCTACTTGTTCTAGACGGAACGGAATGGAAACAGACGGAATGTTGCCTCGCAAGCTAATTTGCTTAATTTTGTGAGAAGTTCTTCACTTCAGAATTATTTAATTGCTGGCATTATAGTTGAACTATGTATATGTAAAATAAGATTACGTATTGAAAAATAAGAATTATTATTAATTTCCTTCTTCGAAATAAAATTCTCAACCATCAACAATAACCAAATCGGCATAACCTGCAATCGACATGATATTCCATTGATTTTGTACCGTTCTGATCATGATTCCATGTAGTTCTGACTATAGTAGAGATCTATAGTAGAAAAACTTCTTACGAAACGAAATGCTAACTTATTTCTAATAAGAAATTCATTCCGATTCCGTGTACATCTCAGACAGCCAAGCGAGATTTAACATATGGAATAAATTGATGCATGCATTGTTTTCAATTTGTCGACAATTTGCTGTCATTGGAATCTAATGTGAATTGAGTTAGCATCAAGAGGGCAAATAGATTTCATCAGTTTACGAAATTGTAAGAATATACATTGAAAAATAATAAACTCGTCACGTTGACAGCAAACTGACGGCACGCCATGCACGCATGATGTCAACTTGCCAGCAGTTTGCTGAATTCTAAAGAAGACTTTACGTGACATCAGAACAACAGACAGTTTGAAACACCTTGGCTTTAGTTGGTGAAATTGAATGCAAAATAAGTAACAGCAAAATGACAACATATTGCCCTTATTTGGCTGTCTGGGATATGGTATCCTGACAACGATAGAACAACGCTTGTGTCAACTTAAATAGAAAGCACCCTATATAGTTATATTGTGACGAAGTGGAGAGTACGGCCAATGAGCATCTAGCAACACTGGCTTAGTTTTCACCGACGGTTTAAACCGGATCAGAATGTAAGCAGCTTACAGTCGAGTATTTCCCAGTTACAGTCGAACAACAGGGGAATGCTCGATTTAAACCCTCGTGGTGGAAGCTACTGGCATTCTGTGTCTATTTATATTCATTTTCATTCCGCATGTGTCAGGCTACTAGACTTTTACTATTAACTGCTAAAATGCTAACTCCCCACTTTTTCTTATGTAAAAATGTTGCCTGCGCGCAGTGGATGCGCAGAATAAGACCGTCACGTATAAAAAAAGAAATATCAAGTCAGGTAACGTAGCGTTTCTGTAGTTCAAAAGTATAGAAAGCGCGCAGTATGCAAATGTATGTGCTCATTCTGCGTATGTAGTACATTTTTTTTGACAATAGTTAAAGGGACGAATTAGCAGTCTAGTTATAATAGAAGTTATAATAGAAGCTGCGGGATAGATCAAAAGTTTTCTCTTACTGACAAAAATGAGGATATCGCCACCGAGCGTGTAATGAAACTTAACTTTTCAATGTCGTATATTAAGTACATCTCGAATTATAATGATTTATTTTTTATTTTAATAAAAATGAACGTAAGAGAATTAACCTCCAGTGAATATGACTTTTACATCGAGATCATGACTCTGAACATTTAAAAGTTTAAAGTTTTAATCATAAAAGTTTAAAGTTTTAATCATAATCGGATGACTTGTATAATTCTAATGCTATCAGTATCATAACTTCACTTTCAAGTTATGACTCAAAACGTACATGCATAAAAAATTTTGAAAAACTCTCATTAGCTACAAAAAGTGCAATAAAAAGTATAAATTTCCATTTAAGATATTTTGTTGACCTTGTTCATTATTCAAGATCATCCAATGTTCAAAATTTCATCAATAAATTTTTAAAATTTTTCTATAATTTTTGTTTGAAACATTTTTCCATTAAATCATCACTTTCTGAGATATTTGATCGTTTGGAAATCTTTATTTCTCATTTTATAAAGAAAATTCTAAAAAAAGATATAGAGTTTTTAAAAAGTATTTAAAATACATATATAAAAAATTTGAGAAATTTTCTAAAAAGTTGTAAAAAAATTAAGAAAGATTTTAATATTTATATAAAGAAAATTTATTTATATATAGAAACAATAAAATGTAAAAAATCTAAGAAAAAATTTTTATCGAGTTTTTTTCAAATAAAATTTATTTTATACTTATATCCTATTTATTTTGTTCTCTAAATGATCATATCAATCCTTACAGTCATGAAGACATTAAAGATGCTATGTTGAGCCTAGTACATATGATGCGAGAGAACACAGAGAAGCTGGAAAGGCATGAGGCGAGAGAACGGCAGCTGGGTGAGCAACTGAAAAAGACAATAACTATTCTGACAAAACGTGTAACTGTTGTAGACAATCTGAAATTGCAATTGATCAAGTTAGATGAGAAGATCACAGGAATAGAACATCTGATCGCACAGGTGATTTCATTGAACAAAACATCTTAAAATTAATTTTTAGAAGGCTGATGATGTTTTTTTATATAGAGGGATGAGCGAGAGCGTATACAGATGCAAAAAACCGTGGACAGTTTAGAAGATCTAGAGAATCGCTTGGAGGGTTGGCTCACGAATATCGAAAGTAAGATAGGAGAGATAAATAATCGTGCAGAAGTTACATCTGCTCCAGATAGTCTTTCTGACGTTCTCAACAAGTTAAGTGGCATAGAGAGCAACTTGATGGGAGAAGTTGCAAGATTCAAAGAAGGTTTGCATAATAACATAGCAAAGATGAATAGAGAATCTATTACGCTGATGGAGAAGACGCATACGATATTCTCAGAGGTGACTTATTTATATTGAAAATATAGGTATATATTTTCCTGGCTGAAATTGTAAACAATATAAATATATTTTGAGCCAATAGGTGCAACATATAGCCGCCAAGATCGGAGATCTGGAAAAATCTTTAGAGAAGATAAAACAGATAACGCAAAACATTCAGGAGAAACCATCAGAGAGGCAATTAGATTTATCTCCAGCTTTTGACAATCATGTCAGGACATTAGAGCAGATGCAAGAGCTATTGGAAAGCACTTCTGACAAATTACGAGAATTACCCAGGTAATGTTTTGATTTTCTTCTCTAAAAATTGATTTTAGTACTTAATTTTTTTTTGAAAAATTTTAATATTATAATATTTTGATGAAATTTTAATGAACTTGACATTCATTAAATTTGATAATTACAACGAAATTTTAATTATATTTTGCTGAGAAAATAATTTTCTGTGTTTAATAAAAAATAAATAACATTTTAATAAGAATTCAATGAAAATGAAATGAAATTTTATTAAACAAATATTAACTTTTTTAAACGAAAAAGTATGAAAACTTAATAACTGAAATAGGGTGAGTTTTTTAATTAATTGATTGAGTAATCGCAATTGTGCGCGAATGTAATTTTGTTCCGTAAAAATTGCATTTGTGCATAATGCAATCGATGAATTAAAAAATTCGCCTATTGTGATAACTTTTTGATGAAATTATAATAAAAAAAACTCAAATACTCTGTAATTAACGACATTTGTTGAAATTGTGAAATGATTCGAATTTTCTATTAGCTTCGGAACTTTTTGACCAATGATTGTGTGTACATTAAAATTTTAATAAAATTTAAACAATTTTATTTCAAGTTTGATTTTTTTCATGACATTTTGAATATGAGAACATATAACATCCTTGTAATACTTTGACACTAATTATCGCTTTACAATGCAGGATAAACGAGATTCAGGCACTCTACAACGAGACGCAAGCTACGTTGCAGGAAACAAAGCATGCGTTAAAGGACGTCTTTACACAGGGCATTAATAATATCGAGGATAGAATAACAGAGAGTAAAGAAGAAACGAAGGATTTAGTGACAACATTACGGTAAATCCTGATCTTATGACGTGATGAGTACTAAGCATAATTGTCTTCTAATACTTTTGAACTTGGGCTCGGTAAAATAACCCATATAGTACAGAAAGATTGCAGAAACATTGCAGAATGATTTCATTGAAACATAGCAATATTGCAAAACGTTGCTGAATTATTGATGCAAAATTCCAACAATGTTAAGATGTCCGCTTTTTGTTATATTGCAACAAAACGTTCCAGCAATATTGTAAGTAATGTAATGTTTGGATAAATCTTTTACGAAGACTGTAAAATGGAAATTATTTCTGTACATATGTCTCACTAGTTTTAATTTTTCTACAAATCGCATTTCTAGTGATATGCTTTCTAAAAGCAATTTTTTATGAGAAAACCATAAAATATTTTAATGAATATAATAATTAATTCTGAAGGATAAATTTATTCGTAAGGATAATGCATGTATGTGTCTGCTCCAAACAACCTACAATTATCCATATTAATATAATAATACAGTCGCTTGGTAAGTTAATCATAGATTAAGTTAATCGCAATGATTCGTTTTAATTCGAAACCACTCCAAGTTAATTGAAATCGACTAAAAAATGACGGTATGAAATTTATCAATAAAATTCGGGCGCTGATTTATTCTTACATTCATATCAGACATAAATACATCATCGATCACTTAATATTTCGATAAATCGTTTTTAGCAGCTTAATTGCTTATCATGTTATTCGATAATGATGCATTGATTGTATTCAAATTCGATATTATATAATCATTTGATTTCATGTTTAAAATAAATATAAAACTTAGCTAATGAAATGGCCGTCAAATAATAGATCAATAAATTTTTTATTTAAATATAAAATGAATTATATTAATTATTATCATAAAAACGATTTTTAAACTAAAAGACTGTACTACATAAATATTGTAAAAACTTATATTTTTTATATTATTATTATTGTAACAATTTAACAATTACAGTTTTGCAATATTTGTGGAATATCACAAGCATATTACTAATATTTTGCAGGTATTATTAATTTATATTTATAATATCTCTATAATGTTACATTGGAATCTGCAATATTGCAACATTGCAGCAATATTGCTTCAATCTTCTGTGCTGTATAGAAACTGATACAACTTTTTTAAAATATAAAATCGTAGGGGTCGGTAAAAAACTATTATGACTTATAAAATAAATTTTGAAAACTTATTTGAAATATTAAATAAGAAATAAGTCAGGAAAAATTATGGATGAACTTAAACGTTAACGTCCAACGCCCGATTGTCATAAATTTTGACAGAAATACTCTAAATTAATGATGTCAAATTAATGCCATTAAATGGATTTTCATAAAAAATTTTTTGCCAAAAATAAACGCTTTATTAAAATTGTATGTGAATATACAATAAGTAAAAAGTGATGCCTATATTGATCGAAGCTGAATCTTGAGTGTTTTAAAGAATTTCATGTGAATTTATATACCACATTTATAGTCTTTCAAATTGCGTTGAATTGATTTTCCGGATTTAGAAAAATTCCGCAATTGTACTATCAGTAATATCAAAAATTGGTTAGCAATTTAATTTGATGTTCAATTGACATTATTTTAAAAATATCTTAAAAATCTATAAATGTTGCGATAAATATTGCCTAGGCCGGGAATCGAACCCGGATTTCTAGCATTTCATGCAAGCGTTCTAAGGTGGCGTTCTAATCTAACGAATTAGAACTTAGGCTCGCACGGAATATGCTAGAATTCGACTCTCGGCCGAGGTCATATTTTTCGCAATAAATTTATTACACATTTTCAATACATTAAAGTCTTCTTAAAATGATGCTAATTGAGCATCTATAATTATTAAATTGCTAAGCAATTTAATTTGTGATATTACTATACTCATTTACTAGCCTAAATGAGCCTAGCGTAAATGAGAATGGATTGAAATGAATTGATATCTGAGGAGATAAATAAATAATTTGTAATTATTTAGAACGCCCTCTTCTATTTCCATTTTGATGAAATTAAACTTATTCGCGTTGCATGAAATGAAACCCTACTGAAAAAGATCACATCACATAGTTGCACGATGAAATCATGTATTTAAAACACGTAAATCATGTAATGGATTGTTCCAAATTAGTATGTGATTTTTTAAAATAATGTAATTTGAAAAGTCACATGATGATATGTTCTTTTTTCTTCTATTTCTATCATTCAATTCTTTAAAATTTGACAACTATAAAACTACATGATGGATGAAATTATTTCTAATATGTAATTTTCAAATTACGTCATTTAAAAAAAATCATGTACTGATTTGGAACAATCCGTTATTGTATATTTTAATTACATGATTTCATTGTGTAACGTTGTGACATGATTTTTTTCAGTAAGGAAGAATTTAGTAGAAAAAAGTATCGCTCTGCTTCGAGAATCAAAGTATTAATCGTTAAAGTTGACAATGATTCAAATTTATAGGAATATACTACATAATTCTTCATTTTAATTAACTTCTTTTAACAGGATGAATCTGGCCAATAATGCAGAACGCGTTAATCAGGAATTACAAAATCTGGAAAAAGGTCAGTCCGTGATGGTTTCTATGGCCGATCATGTGTTGGACACGAAGAAAAGGGTAGAGTACGGTGTACATCAGATTCTACTGGAAGTGGGTGATTTAGTGAAGACTCAAGGCGTTAATATTAACAGTACTCTTAGTCAAAGATTTGATGGAATCTCAAATGATATCATGGATAATCAAAACGGTGCTTTGGCGAATCTTACCAGCAAAATGGAACAGGAAATGAACAAAGTAAAAATTTGATAATTATTGATCTACTATTTAGTTGTTGCCAAGATTTGTTGTTATCAACTTTGTTACAGGTTTGGCGGCAGATTAATGTAATGTATCAGCAGATGACAGAAAGCGCTCGAGCTCTAGATAAACTGCATCAACAGAATGAAGCTTATGTTAACGGCACAACGTCCACTATGGGTGGAATGGAGAACAAAGTAATAAGAAATATACATTTAGATTAAAGTAATGAAAATTAATATAATTTTTCTATAATAAATTAAATAATCAATTAAATTTGTATTGATTTATTATCATCTTATTATTACTTGATGTACATTAAATTCATTTAGCAATTATTTTTGTGATTAATATAGTTAGATAATAACAATTTGATATTCATTCTTAATAACATCCAATGTATATTATTTTGAATTTATTTATTTAAATATTTGTCAAAGATTGCAAAATTAATCGGTTAAATATTTTAAATTTCTGCAGGTAGGCGAAATAACGAAACGTATGACGGAAGTGGATGAAAACTTGAACTATCTGCTCGGCCGCTTATCCTTAGTAACGCAAGAATTCAATCAGATTAAAACAGGCTTGGGAAACGCTTTAGACAACATCAAGGCTTCTTTCAAGGTAGTTCAGGACAAAACATTGGATCTGTCTCATCCGGGTCCTCATCCACTACCGGAGAATTATAAGAATCCAAACGAATCCGAAACCAGAAAGCCAGATGGTAAGCTTCCATCGGACTTCATGAGTCACATCACCAATGTAGCTTCCAATTGACCTCAATAGACTTTCCAAGCATTCTGATTAATTGCATTTATTTACTGTAACAATATAAAATTTCATAAATATTAAAAGTTTTATTTTATAATTTATTTCTTTTTTTGTTCCCTTACAATCACCCAAATTCAGGTTTAAATATTTTGTTTTGTAACTGTTCATATATTAATTTCTCTATTATACAAACTGTTTGTTTTAGTTGTGTCCATAAAATAAGCCATTTGATTCTCAGATCATCAGATTGGCTTGAGTTAAATCTCAGTCAGACAGCCATCTTCATCCTTAGCGAATTAACATGCGGCACTGCCTTCAGCATTTCATCATCATCATCAGATTGTAGTACACTTTAATGAATTTTCGTATATATATATATATATATATATAGTTGAAAAATAAGGAAATCAGTTTGCACCGTAATGAAAAGAGTTGAAATTATCTTTCTAGAAGTATTGCTAGATGATGTCATTTTTCGCATGTATTTTAGTACATGCATTATATTTTTGTACCAATGTGAAGCTAAATATAACAATATTTTGTATTAAATTGTTAATAAAATCTTGAGTCTTAATAAACAGTAATAAAATCTTAAAATTTTAATGAATTATAATGTAATAATAATGAAATAATACTGAAAGTGAGTTAATTGATATAAATTTCCATAAAATTAAAATTCAGTAATATTTCATTATTCATTACAATTCAGAAAAAAATTTCCATCAGAGAGAGGGTATATATAACAAAATAATATTCATTAAATAGAATGTTAGAGGTATCCCTTACGAAAAAGACCGATCGCCGAATTGTTCCTCTTAATATTAAGTAATGAATTCTAGTGATTAATTATGGAATTATTTGCTCGTCGTTATACTATGACGCTAATATACCAATACACAATGATCAGCGTTTATTATAACGCATTTTTATTTTCAAACATTTTGAAACATTTTTAAGGCATATTTTTTAAGGCATATTTTCATTTAATTGTACATACTTCCTTATTCTTCTTTAACTTAAACGTATCATCATATGAATAAAGAAAGAAAAATAAAGAAGATCAAGTTATATTAAATGATAAATAGAAATGACAAAATCAATGATAAAATCAATAAAAAAATAAAAAAATATTTAAATGTTTTCAATAAATATATTTTCTTAGATGGCTATAACTATTGAAATTAATACATCGATAATCAATGAATTCTGATGATACATTAAAAAACGATTATAAAAAAGATCAAGTTAATAAATATAAACAAGTAATATTATAACGAAATTAATAAAAGAAAGTACTTTTAAATGTTTTCAACAAATATGTTTTCTTAGATGATGGCTGTGAATAAAACTTTTGTTGAAGAAAGAGAAAAGATATTAACAAGAAGTTAAAATAAATCGAAAAATATAAATTCATTTAATTCTTTTGCGCAAAAAAGAATAGGATTTTAAACTCTAAAGTATCAACTTAAAAATAAAATTAACAATGATAAGTATAATTATAAATATATATATATATATATATAAGTATAATTATAAGTATAATTATAAATAAATAATAATAAATATTAATAAACAAACATGTCAAATTTTCTTATATTTAGAAAATATTTATAGACATACAGTCCTCATTTTCCAAAAATGCGACGATATAATGACTTACATACATTTTTAATAAATGTAATTCTCCCGCATATCACATTTTAATTATAACTTGCTTTTAAAATTGTTTACAAAATTTGCTACAATGCATTTGAAATTTAAGAATGAGTGAAAAAAAATTTTTATTATCAAATCGTAAATATTATGATAAAAGTAGTGCATTACTTTTAAGTAAAATAGTCTCGTTTTAGACTTAATAATTTAATTTAATTTAATTTTAATTGCATTAAATAATATTATATTGTGTAATAATGTACAATAAATAATATTATTTATGTACAAGGTTTATTATTATTAAATTTTTTTCTAATTTGAGCATTTCCAATGTAAATACAAAATTTAGAAATTAATATAATTGAAAAACTGATGAAATTAATATAATTGAAAAATGGCTGAAACATTAGAAAAACGGGAATGGCTAAAAGTATTAAAATATGTCGAATCAATCATTTAGTCGCATTCTGAAAATTTTTACGTATTCTAAAAACTATCGAAAAAAAGTGTGACAACCTCAATATTCATGACTGTATGTATGTATATTTTGCAGTATTTGATCCTGATTAAATTCTCCGCGGCTAATAATAAATTGATGAATTGTTTTAATTATACTGTCTCGTATATTATATTTCTTGTTTAGAAAGAAATAAAAAAAAACGCGAAAAAAATATAGAATTGCTAAAATGAAAGAATTTTTAATTATCTGCTTTAATGTGGTTGTATCGCATATAGCAGCGGCTTATGGGGAGACAACCGCCCGAAGCACCAGCGCATGAGGGCACCGTTCGGAGGTGAAAAAAAATTATTGTTCAAAAATTGCTGCAGTAATTTGTATTTCCCAATAGTAACTTTTATTAAACGAAGTGGATATTAGTGAAGTAATAAAACAATCTTTTAAGGTTTTATAATTAATATTTGTTTAGTTACTCCTCCTCCTCCCTTCATTTTCTTCGATTTAGGAGATTCATATTATGTTTATTTATAATTCTTTAGTTTTTCGAATTTCTAATTATCGTTTTTGCGTTAATTGAAAATGTACTGTCGCTCTTTGTTTGGCACAGAAAACTCCTTATCTAGCATATGTTAAAAGTATTAACTTCAAATGCAATTATTTTTTGAATGCTTTATGCTTGATTATTCTTTCGTTAAAATGCTACGTATGTATAGAAAATATCATTATTTTCAAATAGTAAAAGCTTCAAACAAATCTTAAGAAAGTCATTTTGTGATACAACCATCTTAAAAAAAAAACTTAAGAATTTAAATAAATTTAAATAATAGAAAAAATTTAAATAATGTTTTTAAGCTCTCATGCAACCATAATATAAATCGTATCGTATCATCAAATAAAAATGGATTTGCAAGCCATCAGTTTGCGCTTTGATTATCTCGAATGTACTAATATCAAAGTCCATTTTGTATTCAGGATATTTAAATATATTTCATTTTTCTGAAAGAATATTGTCATGTTCTAATCGTTTTAGTGTAAAAGTGAAAAATGGATTATATAATACATTCTATGATCGCACAAAGGTGATGAGTTTCTCCTTTAAAATCACAGATAATATATATACGTGCAAAATTATCATTGTAAAATCAACAACAAGACTGTTTATATAGTTTAAAATATACAGTTATTACATAACATATGATTTTATTATAATTACATTGATATAAGGTATAATAAGAAGAACGATCCGCTGGGCAACAATGAGTAGATGTGGTCGACAATGGTCGTCCGTATAATTTATCGATAATTATCTTTACAAATGTCGCAAATGTCGCTTATACAATCATCAGCAAGCGAGTGTGTATCTTCATATACACGTACAATACATATGTGATATATGTGTATGTGTGTGATGATCCACCGAGGAAAAGTTTGTTGCTCAGGTTAAGGAGACTATATCAATAAATTAATTAACGTTCGTAAATATACAGTCGTGTTATATAAACTATAAAGAAAGAAATAAAAATAGATATGTAGTTTTAATACAGTTTGGTAAATGTGTAACATAAAGGCACTTGAATAACTGTCTTATTCTGTCATCTTTTATACCTAATTTTCCCCTATTTTCTCTTTCTCTTTCTTTTTCTCTCTCCCACTCTCTTTCTTCATCCATCTCTTCTTTTCCTCTTCTTTTCTCGTGTTTTTTTATGTTGTAATGAATATAATGTAATAAAGTATGATTGTGTCCATTGAGAAGGAAATAAAGAAGAGATAAAGAAGAAAAATGATGAAGGATGAATGTGATTGGTGGATGAATATGATAGATTCTGGACACGTGTCTTTAAAAGCACTTGCGGTGGACAATGCCAGGACCAGATTCGTCGTACTCCTGTTTAGAAATCCACATTTGTTGAAACGTGGACAGGGAAGCTAGAATGGAACCACCGATCCATACAGAGTATTTCCTCTCGGGAGGAGCGATAATCTTGATCTTGATGGTTGAGGGCGCAAGAGCGGTGATTTCCTTCTGCATACGATCGGCGATACCGGGGTACATGGTAGTACCACCAGAAAGGACAGTGTTAGCATAAAGATCCTTGCGGATATCAACGTCGCATTTCATGATAGAGTTGTAGACGGTCTCGTGAATACCACAGGATTCCATACCTAAGAAGGAAGGCTGGAAAAGAGCTTCAGGACAACGGAACCTCTCGTTACCGATGGTAATGACCTGACCATCAGGTAACTCGTAGCTTTTCTCAAGAGAAGTGCTAGCGGCAGCGGTGGCCATTTCTTGTTCGAAGTCCAGAGCGACATAGCAGAGCTTTTCTTTGATGTCGCGGACGATTTCTCGCTCGGCCGTAGTAGTGAAGCTATAGCCTCTTTCGGTGAGGATCTTCATGAGGTAATCAGTAAGATCACGACCAGCCAAATCCAGACGAAGGATAGCATGAGGAAGAGCATAACCTTCGTAGATAGGTACAGTGTGGGAGACACCGTCACCGGAGTCTAGAACGATACCGGTGGTACGACCGGAAGCGTATAGGGAAAGGACGGCCTGGATGGCCACGTACATGGCTGGGCTGTTGAAGGTTTCAAACATGATTTGCGTCATCTTCTCGCGATTAGCTTTTGGATTTAAGGGTGCTTCAGTGAGAAGAACAGGATGTTCCTCTGGTGCAACACGCAATTCATTGTAAAAGGTGTGATGCCAGATCTTCTCCATGTCGTCCCAATTAGTAATAATACCATGTTCTATAGGATACTTTAATGTCAATATACCTCTCTTACTTTGCGCCTCGTCACCAACATAGCTGTCCTTTTGACCCATACCAACCATCACACCCTGTAAATAAATGGAGAATAATCTAGCTAAGAATTATATTTCTTAGTTTGAGTTGAAACGTTACGTTAAAATATCGTGTGTGTGCGCGCGCGCGTGTGTGTGTGTGTGTGTGTGTGTGTGTATATATATATATATATATATATATATATATATATATATATATACATACATACATACACATAACTATATTATTTTTTTGTAACATAAAAATATTAAGATAATATATACATATAATGATATAAAAGATAATATAAGATATGATATAAATATCATTATATTATTCATAATATTTAAATTAAATTGACGATTGGTTTCTCTAAATGAGAATTCAATGTTTTAACCAACCTGATGACGAGGGCGGCCAACGATGCTAGGAAACACAGCACGCGGTGCATCATCCCCTGCGAATCCAGCTTTGCACATACCAGATCCATTGTCCACGACTAGTGCCGCAACATCATCGTCACACATCTTGGTTAGCCGTTACTGTTACTTTCTGCAAATACACAGCGCAAAATGCAGAAGAATTTTGAAGTATAAGTTTAAATTCACGATCAACTAATTAATTAACTCATGGAATTAATAATTACAATTTATATGTTAATAATTACACCATAAAAAGAAAAGTTATACAGTTATTCTAAATTACTTTGAAAATATTCAGATTAAATTTGAAAAATATTTATATTTTTTAATGAATGAAAAAAGATCAGAATTAATTTTAGTTATAAAAGCTCAAGATAATAGATTTTTTTAGCTTTATAACTATTATTGCGTTCACATTTATGCACAGTCACTAGATATCACTTTACGTCATATACGATTACGCAAACCTCACTCAATTCTCACAGTTCTTAAAAATTTTTGAAAATTATCGATCTGATCGGTCCTGGTGATGCTTCCCATCAACCATTTTGACACTTGAAAGCTCTCTGAGCTAAAGCTCTAACTCAGTTTTAACTCAGTTTTAACCATTTATTCGAATCTACAGAGCTTGAGTATCAATTGATACTAGATCCTCGCGATTTTAGCGAAACTTAAAAGAAAAAACTTAGAGATTTTCAGAATCGGGATTTTCGATGCGCGTGAACCAAAGTAGATCGATGTGGTTCGCGATTTTTTATAGGAATAATGAGATATGATGATTTACCGTTTGCTAAGAGTCGAAGGAAAGAGATCGTTTAGGCGACGATCGTTTAGGGTCGCGTATAACGTCGTGCAAGAGGCTGGCGAGAGCGGCAAGTGGCGTGGTACCGGCTCCGTGGGGTCCCTTTATCCATATCGGTCAGCGGCCGAAAATAGCAATCCGCCCCTTACATGGAAATCGGCTGTTCGCGTTAATGTCGGGCTGAGAGCCCGCGCCGCCCATTCTAGTCAGGCTAGTCCTTAGTTCGCCCTAAAGAGAGGAGCAATGGTGAAGAGAGAGAGGAGTGAAAAGAAAGAGAGAAGACGCCGAAGCATCTTGCTACGGCGGTGGTGACGACGTCAACGTGGTGGTGACCGACGGCCCCTGAATCCAAATAAGGACGCGTTACGCGACAGGGCCGTCCATTGTTATCGTGGACCTCGGTGAAGAAATGAAGCTTTAAAGAAAAACAAGGAATAAGATATGGAAGGATCGAAAATAAGCGAGATTCGATGAATAAAATCTTATAAGATAGGATGTAAAGCTTAATTAAAGAAACAGAGATTCAAGCAAAATAAAAAAAAAAATCTGTGTTCAAGAAAAGCAAACTTTAAAGGACTAACTCTATTGAAGATCAAGTCTCGAAAAATATGAACTAAAAATATTTAATCTTGAAAGAATAAACTTCGAAATTGAACTTTTAAGTACGAAAGAATCAAGTTTTTTTATATATTTTGATTTCGAAAAAGTAAACTTTGCAGGATAACTAGTTCGCTATGATAAGTTGAGAATTCTGAAACGACATCTTGTCCTATATTTTTCAAACAAAATTGATTTTACAATGCAAAAGACAAATCTTTTTTTTTAGAATGGAGTAACAGGTTTAATTAGTGACGTATTATTAATTACCTGAAAAATAAATACTTTCGCCTTTAGTTGTCATTCTTTCATACAGAATAGAGATTATTTATGAAATGATTAAGATTGCGCTGCCAAGAATAATAACTCACCAATTCTTGGCGCGTGTTATTAATATTGGCAGCGTTCCCAGAATCCATTGACATAATATGATACTCAAATATATTAGCAGGAAAGAATACTAGTACAGCTAACGGACAAAACTGTAAATTTGTTATAATTGGCAGGTGCACGGGGCAACTCACTTGCTTGAGCCATCGTAAAAATCCCCTCTTCTACCTTTCATCATCGACTAAGCCGATGCTGATGTTGTTTCGCATTGTCGAGTTTCAACCCCGTAAGGGCGCATCTTTTATTGTTGAATCTCTCATTCGTCATTATTACATTCATCATCAGGACCATGAGTGAAAAGGCTAATCTTTATCAGGAAAAATATTGAAGGTGAATCTTATTCTGTTCTTTTTACTTCAAAAAAGGAAAAATTAAAAAATAAAATCCTTTGGGACGATTTAATTAGAAAGATTTAATTAGAAAGATGATCGTATCTATTGGAAAAATTTAGAATCCTTTTACATTTATCAGTAAAATTTCATATCATGTCATTAATTTATTGAGACCTAAAGACATGAAAGAATTTATAAGTACTGTAATTATAGAATAATTTAGCAGCAATTAAAGCATTCGCAAGAATTATGTATTATTCTTCGTATGAGAATATGCAATATAATTGACTTATTAAACTTATTATTAAACAATTACTTTTCTCTAGCTGTATCTAGCCATATTATACAATAAAATATTATGTTATATTGTTTCTGTTGATGAAACATGTGATATCGCAAAATTGTATCTTGGATTTTAAGCATTTCTTAGTGAGAAATGATAATGGAATCGATGTCGATTCGACGCCGAAATCATCAAATCAATGTTGAATTGACGTCGATTCGACATTGATTTGATGATTTTGAATGTCATTGTCATTTCTCACCGGATTGAAAGCAGTCAGATGTTTGAAACATCTTCGATTATATTTTGTGTAAGCTTGATTAAGCTTTATTTTTCATGTAATATTGTCATATGTAATGCACATTTATTTCTGAATTTATATATCTTGCTACAGAATTAAAAATAATCTGAGTGATAAAGAAGAAAACAATTTTCACTTTTATACGATCAATTTTGGGGATTATTTTATTTCTACATTACTTCATCAATTTTTTTTTCATACTGAAAATTATCACAATAATGACACAACTCAAGAAAAATTGGTATATATTAGTTAAAGTAAAATCTTTATTCATATCATTACGAAATAGTAGTCAATTATAATTCAATCATTTAAAAATTATTTAGAGTTATTGATTTCAACACTCTGAATTAATTTTTAAATAATCGAACTGACGATATCTTACGACGTAAATAAGGATTTTATTAACTTTTTTTGCATTAATTTTTCTTAAAGCGTTTTCTGTAGCGTTATTATTATGATAACTTTCAGTTTCATTAAAGAAGAATACATAAAAAAATGTAGAAATAAAACAATGCCCGAATGGGTCGCGAAAAAAGTTGTCCCTTCTTTGAAAAAACTTATAATTGCATTATAATTGTGATTTAAATCAAATTTCTAACATATTAATAAAAAATAATGTTGATAATTGTACTACTTTTGTGAAGAATGAGAAAACAAGTTCTGAGGTATATGATACACGTTTTTATTTTGAGCCGTTGCGTTGTACGTACACGAACATAAAACAGAGTTCCGCGCATCCATCTTTGCACTAAATTCATATCTGCGAGGGCGTTAGTGCTACTTTTATTTTAATTTTTATCTACAGTCCAATAATTATAATAAACATATTTTTTATTTTGATCATGCAATATATACAACAACGTGCATTACATGCATATTTTATATCAGTTATGCACAAATTTCAAATCCTATAAAGTTTTCATGCTTATCGTTAGTATAATTTTATATCGTTATACAATGACATTTTAAAACTTTAATAAGCAGATTTTTATGAAAAAGAATGTTTTTAATGGCTTTATTTCTTTCGAAGAATTCTAGCCATCAATTATACATTTATGATTTACAAAGCATATAAATGTGTACTTTCACGTTTATAATAGTTTTATACATTTCAATTTTATCGGCAGTAAATACAAATTTAAAGAAAGAATTAAAAAAGATTCATTTAGATCAAGAAAATAATAGATTATTTTTGTTATTAAATTGATTAAATAATTAATTTATTTAAGTCATAAGCCAAAGTTGGTTTATATAAATAAAAAGTAAAATATGTCCCCTTTCACACATACACACGCGTGCGCGCGTATTAATCCAGTTAAATAAATGCTAATCAATATTTGTACAAATATAAGGGTATTGAAGAATGATTACGAATTGCTCGATTGTAAGAGAGAATATAAGATTGATTTATTCCATAGACGTAAACTTATATACAAAAGATGACGTATATGCTCGTATAATAGTTGTTGATAAAAGACTTTGCCGCCACGGACCAATTACGACAACAGAATATTTGACTAACGGAGACCCAACTAGACGAAGCGATGCGGCAGTGAACGGTACAACTTAGGGAAAGGTGTAGCAATAATAACAATAATAATAATGAATAGCATCGAGCGTAATTGCTTAGAAGCACTTGCGGTGGACGATGCCAGGGCCAGATTCGTCGTACTCCTGTTTGGAAATCCACATCTGCTGGAAGGTGGACAGAGAAGCCAAAATGGAACCACCGATCCATACGGAATACTTCCTCTCAGGAGGAGCGATGATCTTGATCTTGATGGTTGAGGGCGCAAGGGCGGTGATTTCCTTCTGCATACGGTCGGCGATACCAGGGTACATGGTAGTACCACCGGAGAGGACATTATTGGCGTAAAGATCCTTACGGATATCGACGTCGCACTTCATGATGGAATTATAGACGGTTTCATGAATACCGCAAGATTCCATACCCAGGAAGGAAGGTTGGAAGAGAG
>Ga0157364_1001186_pt1 | contig 21407 bp, 6 predicted proteins | sample AttsexASBM2_FD_111476 | JGI IMG/M metagenome (GOLD analysis project Ga0157364, IMG submission 111476) | Fungus gardens microbial communities from leaf cutter ant in Ribeirão Preto, State of São Paulo, Brazil - Atta sexdens ASBM2 | ecosystem: Host-associated > Fungi > Mycelium > Unclassified ...
TTGATTTAATTCCTTGAGTGTCAATGATGGAAAAATCCGTCAAAATAAAACTAACTAAAAGTGCTTCATGACGAAAAAATCCGTATATTTCATAACGCCAATAAATCACTTTTGCAATGCAGCGATTGAACTGATATACTGACATACTTTAATGTTTTTGAGCCCGCTGAATATTAATTTGAAATAAAAATTCCAAAATTCAAAATGGCTGACCCAAAATGGCGGATCGCATGTTCGAAAATTTTGATAATTTTCGATTTCTATGAATTTTTTTATTTGACGAATTCCATAAAAATTTGTAATTAAGGATTTTTGAAGCTGATTATAAATTTGATATCAGATTTTAAAAATTGAAGATTGCGAATCCAATATGGCGGATAATAATTTAAAAAATTTTTCCAAATTTCATAAAAAATTTCAAAATTTAACATTAAGTTTACAATCAGCGACCTTAAAAACTGATTCCAAAGTTTTTTAAGGAATTTGTCACATAAAAAAATTCGTAAACAGATAGATAGAAAAAGATCGAAATTTTCAAATATTGGGTCGATCATTTTGAATTTTAAAATTCTGATTTTAAATTCCTGATCAGCACCACAAAAAATCCCAGGAAAAGTGTCTTACTGCAAATTTTTAAGTTTATGTCATTGATAACATTCTTAAGACACATAAGCGTTTTTCTTGCCTGACACTCAAGAGATAATGAAAAAATTTTTCCCTATTAGAAATGTTACATATTTATTTTAGTATTTGTTTTAATTCTTTTATAAATTTATTACTTGTAATGTTTTATTTATTACGTGTGAATTCTTCTAACTTTTTAAAATAATATAAATCCTTTATTATGCTTACGCAGGGTTTATTGTTACATACTAATTTTATTATATAAATTTTGCAATATAAATATACGCAAATAAATATTCGAGAAATTCTTAACATTTATAATTATTTTAAGTTCTGAAATTATTACGATTATTTTAAAAATATAATTAAAAATATAATTAATGAAGCTTATAATGTTTATGAAGTTTATAATGTGCTTAAAACAGAACTATTGAAAGATTTTATAGGAATGCATTAAAATTGTTATTTATGCATAATAATTTTTAATTATGAATTTACAAATTTAATTTTCTATATGTCGTAAAAGAAATTATTTTAGATTAATAATTGTATTATAAATATTTTTGCCCGATTATTTTGTTAAATCCCTAATAATTATACAAATAAATCTTAGTCTTAACTAAATAAATAATATCTTTGTATGATTTGATAACGATTAATAATATTTGAGAAAGTTTTACTAAAATTTTTTATGAAAATTAATTTTAATATGATTTTTAACACAATCTTTTATTAAGAGGGAATGATCAAATTATCGATATTATAATCATAAAAATGTATAAAAATCTTCGAATTGATTAAACGGAATAAAAAATTCTTTTACAGGATTAAAATAGACGCAAAATTAGAAGGTGGTGCAGTGAATTTTACTAAAATAAAAAACTTAATTTCAATTTCAATTGATAATTTGGTCACGCCAATGTTTGGTCCTAATTTTGCATTTCCTTAAATCGGATTACGCGCACATAAGAGAACTGCATTTATCTATATATAATATATATATAAGGTATCCCGCGATACTTTTCCGACCTCACTCATGAGAAGATAGATGGGAACACAAAAATCCCCTAGCATTTATCGTTTACTAATGAGAGCAACGCTGAGAGAAACGCTCCGGTCACTCGAAGTGTAGCCCATCCCAGTTTATCAAGTATTGGCTGCCAGTAGCGATGGAGAAGCAAGAGGGAAAGTGCGAGACGTGTGAGCGGCGCCCGGCATCGCCGCTCACACATCTCGCCGTTTCAAATCAGCGTATGCTCATTAGTACAATTACAAAAATTAATATCTCGATTATTATTGCAAATATCGCTCAATTGTATGGGACTTCATCTCGATCCTATCTACTTTCCTATGAGTGGTGGGAGAAGTTTCGCGGAACATTCTATATATTTAACGTAAAAGCATATAATATATAATAATTCACATTTCCCAAATTTATGAATCCTGCAATTTCAATTGAAGCATCATGAGTGTAACTTAAATTCGCTGTAATAACGAAATTTAAACCCTGCCGTAAACTATAACAAATATGCATGATTATAACAAATAAGCATTGATGTCGCATGATGACATATAGCTATCTTTGAGAATTTGAATAACTCGCTATACTAAGGAATTACTGTCGTGTTCTGCCTAAATAATTAAAGCGCATCAATCCATGTAATTCGCAGACGAGTCGTCGAGCCGCGCTTGGAAATCTTACAAGACTACAACGACGTCAGGCGCAGCCTCGCGTTACCGCACTACCCCATATACACGACCTTCCAAGTAAACACCTACGAAAAAAATAAACCATTATAAATTTTCTTTTATTTTAATTATCCATACTCCTCTAAATGTTTTTTTTCCTGACATTATTATTTCATAGCATTGTTAATCCATTGGCGGCTAATCTTCCTTATGCACGGCGGCCTATAATACCCAATATGCAGAAACCGATAAACGAAAGAAATCGTCCTTAATTGATCGGCGAACGAAGATTAATACGGTAATGATACGCAAATATTGCTCCATTAAATTCGTAACAGATAACATTAACAGAAATTTTCTATTCTAAGGAAGATTTAGTCTCGTTTAATTTCTTTTCTTATAATAAGCTAATAGATCTTTAACAAAATAAAAGACTAAATTATTTCTCGCTCTATTCGTATCATTTTCTGTTATAAACGCTATATTTGAATTTTCTTTTATCTTTTTTTTTATAATTTATTCAATAATTTTCAGATTATTTTTCGCGGCCACTGGATAAACAGGAATGTAAACTTAACCTATAATTAAACCTATAATTAAAATATACCCAATATGGAATTTACACATCAGCCAAAATTAAATATTTTCAATTAAGAACGCGATATAAATAATTCCTTTGAAAATTCTATCTTCATTACTTCATAGTATAATTTAATTCAATGTACCTAATTTTTTACAAAACATTAATTTCATTCCTTCAGTCCTTTTCCTAAAATTTTCAACTGCAGATGGATTTAATTATTGACATGAAGTAAAGGACCAAGAAGATTTATGGGATAATTTAAAATAAAATATTCAAAGTAAAAAACTTTGAATAAGTGATTAATACTGCATAAAGTGAAAGATGAATTTTGAATTTTATAATCATCATACTTAATATTACATATATAAGTTAGTTTGAATTAGAGGCTTAACGATAAATCTAATTATTTTTTTTGTACTTAATGTCTTTTATAATTCGAAAATAAGTTAAACGAGACATTAAAATCTAATGTTTAATCTTGACGTGACTTCCCATCAAATTATGTATAAACATTAATATTCTAATTGTTCGAATAAGATTGATGTTTGGATGTATTAAGATATTTTAAATATAAAAATATTGTATTGTAAATAAAACAAATTTAACAATTTGAATTATATACAATGCAAATTTAATGTTAAAATCACAAACTGATATACAGATAAATTGGTTTTTATTATAATATGACGTTACTCTTGCACAGCCTCTATTCATTAAATTTATAAAATGCATAATACGTAGACTTACAAAAAAATATTAATCTGTATCATCTAATATGTAGAACAATGCAAAATTATGCTAAACTATATGTTATATATAAATCCATTAATTTCCAATATATGAATATTTAAAAGTATGTAGACTGTAATTCATAAACCTATCATTAAAATAATATGTAACATGTAATCTTCAAAAATTGAAATAAATATGAAATAATAATATCAAATATTTGTTTTGAGAGATACCAAAATAAATTTCCCAACCAATGATGAAGCTAAGAGTCTAATAATTCTTAATAAAAATATTTGTGCGTGTATATAATATAATTTTACTCCCATATTTACAATGAATATTGTAAATTCTTAAAATCATATTTTTTTATAAATAATTATCAAGATATTTTTATAAATATTCGTTTTAAATGCTTTTAATATAATAATGTATCATTGAAAAAAATTTATAAAAGATGCAAAATATAATTTTGATTAAATGTATAAATTAAATTAATAAAATATGTACACGAAATATATTTTTTACCAAATAACTAAATTTTTACGAATATATATGTATAGTACGCGGAATAAAGTTAATAAATATTTGACAAAAGGGAGTTTTAAAACATTTTTATAGAAATGTCATTAAAAATCATTTCTAATTCAATTTCTATTTTATTCTAACATTATTATTCATGTATTTCACGTAGGTGGGTAAAAGATGAAGATCTTTGATCACGAAGATCGTGTGGGAATAACTTTTATCATGATGGACTTCGAAGTGCCACGAATATACTAAGTATAACGTGTGAGTATATATTTATATTTTATTTATAATTCCTTGCTATAAATATAAAAGTCAGACATAAAAGTCTGACTTTAATATTTCTTTTCTTTTGCTTATATAAATAGATAATATCAATTTCTAATATTATTAGGAAAAAATAGCATAATGATTCGCATTATTTGTACGAAAATGAAATATTATATTGATACTTATACATATCCGAATTATTTTTATGAATGTATTTATAGAAATATTAGCTAATAAAGATATGGTTTTTTTTATGATCAAAGAAACGTATAATTAAAATGTAAGTATAATTAAAATGGTGACTATTATTTTATATCTAATACTTCGGTACATTTTTTCAGAATATCTGTATCTGTACTTAGATACAGAAAATAAAGTACCTTGCACAACACTTGCTATGATGTGCTAGTTAACGTTTATTAAAAAAAAAAAAAATTAGAAAAGATTTAATTGTAAGAAGATATCATTATTTCACATATATTCCACATTTTTTTGTTTATACTTTAATCTGTCATAAAATTTATTCTTTTTAATATAGCGATTATATTATATCATAAAGGTTTCACAAAACTGAAAATCAGAGAAAAATGTCAGGGAAATCGAAAATAGTCAAGAAAAATTCAGAGAATTTTGTAAAATTTTTGGAAATTTAAAATTCTCGGCTTTAAAGAAGATTTAATATGCATTATATTTACGCAGTTTTGGAATACTATCAATTCAATAAGTAAATGCAAACACTGTTAAGAATATTAATAATAACAATATAATTTACATTGCTATGTTAAATTGCTCTCTCTCTCAACAAAATATTTGATGATTTTTAAATCAAGACGAAAATACAAAAAAATTTCAAAAGTATTATTAAAAGCATTAGGGAAAATTATGAAATTTTATTTGGAAATCAAGGAAAAATTACGAAATTTTAAGATAAAGAATTTATGGTAATTCTATGGCAGCCAAAAATTATAAAACTGATGATAATTCTTGTGCCATCATAATAACAGATAGACTATAATATCTGTCTGTTATTTTATATAACAGGTAGTTATTTCATCACGAGGGATTGCTTAGAAACAATATTCTTATTTATTTATCACACACCAATATACAAAAATGAACTGTATAATCAATATCAGAATATAATATACTACGAAATTCAAATATATTTAATAAAGATATATCTGAGTATCTTACAAGATTAGAATGATGCTTCAACTTGAAACAAAAATCATCTACAACGTTCTTTGCAGTTGGCACAGAAATTCTGGTAGAAAAACGTATTTCTACAGCCGTCCTAGGGGTTATAAATAAGTATTAATTTACGGGATTCCTTAGCTTCTAACAAGTCGCATCTAAGTAGTTGTGAGTGAAAATAAGGTGCCGAGTTTTTCTTTTCCCTAACTTTTTCCTAACTAATCCCTCTGCATATGAACCGAAAGCCGTAAAAGATGCTTTGTTCGTTATATTCGTTCGCTTAAAGTGCAACCGAGGGTCGCGTTGAAGCGTCCACGCATCTTGTACCTGTTGAAACGCATACTGCTGATTTTCGCCGCACTCTTTGCATAATAATTACATCTCTCTCTCATTTATTTATCGTATTACTTATCGTGTTACTTATGCCTCATTTTATTTAGAACAATGTCACAATACCAAATTGTTTCTAACGTGCATTGATGTTTCGATACATCAGACGATGATCAGCAGAGCGATCTTTAATTTATACTCGCTAACACAAAATTTTTTCCTGTCGTGTGATCAAATTGTTAAGGTAAGAAAGCGTGATAAAGGTCATACTGCTGATCACTCACAACAGATGTCTTCTGAATTAATAACGTGCTATATTATTAATGAAGAATGCGTTATTTGCAAAATATGGCGTATAAACGTGAAATTATGTAGGAAGTACGGAATATATCGGAGCGCCAGATTTAAATATTGGAATGCGTTTTAACATTTACAAAATTGTCTTACGCTTTATAGTGCAGAGGCGACTCCACTGTAAGCTATACAAGAAGTTACACATGAGAAGTCCATATGAGTGCTCGAGAAAAATTCGCTTATGCGAGAAATCTGCGTAAGGTATCCATAATCTCGTGTAAATGGTAAGAATGCGCATGTAAAGGAGTGAGATTTTCTCGAGAGTCTCGTTCTTGGTATAAAGAATGTCACATTGGATCTTGGCAATACAGTAGTGTAAGTTTTTTTTTTATCTAAAAACTTTGCCAGTCTAAGAGCCGCCTCTAACACCATGAGAAGACGCGAGTCTTCGTAGCATGGTTCAATTCTACGGCAACGAGCCGATCTCGCTGTACGATCACCTCGCTAATACTTCACTTCTATGAAAAAACATGGAATGTATAGTGTATTTTTTTATCGGTTTACACCTTAGTTAATGTGTACGATTATATCACAAGAAAGATTCAAATATTCTGTACATAATCCGCTACGATACGAAGCGCCCCGGTGTCAAGGTTGCTTCTCCCTCCTCCTTTCTGTTCTCATCTTCTCTTTCCCGCTTTATTTTTAATCTTACATTTATATATATATATATATATATTTATATATACGCCTAAGATTTAATTACAAAGTTAGATATGTCTCAGGTTCACCTGGTATTGTACTTCATACAATTTCTCGTGACTGGCGAGTCCGAGATGCAGCCGACGAGCATATTTGTGTCGCTCCTGAGGAGACTTCCGTTTCGTCATCCGTATGCTCGAGGAAGCGCTTGTTTTCGTGCGCTGTTACCGCGTTTCCTCTGCGTATAATTTCCTTAGTCGCCAGTCGCTTATGTTAGCTCGATATTGATAATTGGCACGTTTTTTAAATGGCAAGTTTCGCATTGGCACGATAATGGCCCTGAAGAATAACCTTGAGTGCAGTCTCTTCGGAGGAGAATCACTAATAATAGGCGCGATCGAATATTTTTATTTTTAATTTATTTTTAAATAATAAATTTTTTTCCTATCGATAAAATATTGAATTTCTAAGGTTAAAAAATAGCATAAAAATATTGGATATAAAGAGAAATTTATAAATGATACTGATTTAATGACACTATTTTCTGATGAAACGTTTAGACACAAGGATAATCTCGTCAGAAGGACTTCAATCTTGGCGATTCTCTGGACTTAACGTCGTTCCTGACTATCACGTGAGTGTGCACCTATGAAAGGCAAACTATCCTTATTTGTGGCTAATCGCACGGCATCCCATTATGAGTAATATCAGTAGAGGTGACTAAACTGATACATCGGTTACCGAGGACTAAGTTGCACTTTGATACACGACTGCTTCTGATTACACACAAAGAATTGCTGATCCAGGTAAGTCTCATTGTTGGAAGCACGGCTTTTCTAACAAGAAAATAAATTATATCTAATTATTTCATAAATCGTAAACTAATCGAAAATGTACATTAAAAAATCGAAAAAGTAAATCTCGATTTTTGTTCTTTCATATTCTCTAATTAATGAGCATTTTTCTTTGTAATTTAAAACGATCTGCAAATTTTATCTTCCATGCGGATTGCTTACTAATAATAATAAATTGTAGATGATTGGATTACAAGTTGCAGGAAATAATTGTAATACTAATAATTTGTTGAATTAATATTAATGATTGCACTAAGTTTCTTGAATTTTCCGACTATCATATTTCACAAAATTATCTTCAGCCGGTCTCTTCACAAATCACAATTTTTTTTGCGTAAAATGTTCAATAAAAACAAAGAATAACCGAGTAAATCAAATATATTTTTATATCTGTCGCCCATTTTTATCACATCCATCACTTGTCATGTTACAGTTTCTGTATACTGGATATAATTTTCGAATTTACTTCGAATAATGAAAACAAAGAATTTTCTATTTTCACATTAGTATTTAATATTCTAATATTCTAATATTTAATTCTCTAATATTTAATCAAATTAAATTCATGCAATAAAAAAGATGAAGGACTAAAGTAGGAAATGATAATCTTATCGTTTGTAATAAATTTTATGTAACAAATTTTTAGTTTTTCTTCTCAGTAAAACTTCATCTGTTGTATGTTTAAAAGTGCGTGAAACAGTAACAGTGTATAGTTGGGTGTGATTTAAGCTACGTTATCAAACTGCGATTATTTAAGAAGCTTGATCTGTCAGGTTTGTGGTGAATCATCGGTGAAATAGAGGGCGGATTATATAAATCTTTGCAAAAAATCATAATTACATACTTTTGATCGTTTTGAAACCTCGGAAGATCTTGTTTATAAAGACTATTTGTATTTTTAATGTTTTTCTCACGTATGATTATGGCTAGGTACACTGTACCTAAACTAAATAAACTTTTTTTTAGAGAAAATCTAAATATAAAAGTAAATATAAAAGCCTACAAACATCCAGCCTTAATATATTTCCATATATTATAGCGCAAATATCCAAGATATTCTCAGGTATTTATTTTCCGCGTATATTAACGTTTTTTGCTTATTAACGCAATTTTTTGTATTTTTACTATAAAAAGATTTCTTATAAGTCATTAATATATTAAAATTTCAATACATAAGATTCCTAAAAGAAAAAATCGAGAATCAATTATAAAATACATCGAGAATCAATTATTAAATGCATTTTAAAGTATGTGTATATTATTTTCTTGAGAATGTTCAAAAATATTCAATGGATATTTATAAAATGTATAAATTTGATTCTTTTTATTTTATGGTGCATGTTTAAAATAAGATATTCCATTTTAACTTTCGAAATATCTTCAAGATATAAAAGATATCGAAAAATATTTTAGATAAAAGTTGTATGATCTAAAAAAGGCCAAATAATGATAAAATCAATTTTTGAAAAAATTGTTCAAGGTTACAGAAAGGTCATCATCACTTTGGTACAATTTTTTATCTAATTTGATTTCTTCTTTATTCTGCATATAAAAATATTAAGATAACACTAATAAAAACTCAATAGTTTAAATATTTTATTCTACTTTGACATATTTTAACATAAAGTATCTCGTAAAATAATTATCTTTTGTTTGAAACATTTCTCTTTTATTTCTCAAGATATTTCGCTGCGAAAATTAAAATAGGACGTCCTGAATATGTTTGCTGTTTACACAAATTATCTTTTCCAATTTTTTTGCAAGATCATGTAATAATAATTTAGTTGCGTAGCTGAAAGTCGAAGAAAGGTCCTAAAGATTTTTGTAGGCAGAGAGATCTCTTAGACATTTTCAAGACAACGTATAAAACGAATAGAATCTATACGAAAGGCGACCAGCGACAAAGAGTTGAGCTTCTCGGAATTTGGCTTCCTGAGGCTCTATTACGAAATAAGAATTTTTCTCTCCTTTGTTTCCTATAATTCATCGACTATTCCTGATTGCACATTTTCGCACGTATCACGCAGTCTGCGTGTCGAATTGCCTACGGAAGCTTACGACCAGCCAACCCCGGCGTACGGTGGGCACGCGGCACGTCACACGCGAGTGCCATCAGCGTGTGCCATCAGCGTGTGCGACGCGAACGCATGTGTACGCGTGATCCATTGCGAGTTTTCCGCAAGAGCGATGGACGCACGGAAACTCAATTGTACGGCCAGGAATGCCTAATAGACGTGACCACGTTCGAGGTAGGCGGGTCTTCTGTGCGTCACTTCTTCATGTCATTCATCAGCGCGCCGTCCTTGCTTTTGTTGGAGTCGAGATTCGACTGTTGACTGCTCGTCACACCGCTACCGTTCCCGGGATACATCTTCTCTAGATGATTCAAAGACTCGCTTAGGAACTTCTGCAATGGGAAACATAAGATATATATATATATAGATTTCAGTAGAGTCGTATTGTTGGATGAGAAATCTTTAGCTGTAGTTTTAAATGAGAATCTTTAGAGAAGAAACTTTAACTTTAGTTTTTCTTGTTATGTAGATTCGCTGTAGCGAGAAGATAAGAGAAAACAATGATACATAGGAAATAACTTTTCATTGTCTTATTACCTGTATAGCCGTTAAAGCGGCCACAATCGCAGGACTTCCGAATCCGTGTGATATGAGAGAAAAATGGGTGAGATGTCTCTGTATACTGGGATCGAGGATGTGTTGTGGCCGCGTATTGCAAAGCGGCGATCTGTCCTGGTTCAGAAGATCCATCAGCTCTTTGGTGATTTGTCTGGAAATAACGAAATCGTAAAAAAGTTAATTACGTGGCTCCTTGCCATGATAGTGCAAGGAAAAACTTTTCGTCAAATCTGTCAAAAATATTATTAACATTTAATTATTATAGCAATAATAATATTATACAATGCCTGCCAAAAGTCCCGGGCCACCTGAATAATTTCTGAATGATTCGAGGTACAGGATTGAAATTTACAGAGATATAACGGGATTGTGGAAAGAGAAAACAAATCTATGTGGAAGAGTTACATCTCTTGTATACGTATGCACGCACGCTCATCTTGACTCATCTTTAATTGAATCGGTTTTTCAGAAATAGTTGATTTTGAAATTAGAAATTCATGGTCAGGATAAGTGGCATTGAATAATTCGACTACTTCTCGATAGAACCTTATTGTGTCAGCATATCCAAATTCAAGCGATTACATACATACAATGTACACATGAAATTCCACGAATTATTCAATGCTACTTATTGTGACCATAATCTAATTTCAAAATTAACTGTTTCTGAAAAACCGATTCAATTAAAGATGAGTCAAGATGAGCGCGCGCGCGCGCACAAGAGATTTAACTCTTTCTTCTGAATAACAATGTTCAAATAATCATAATTCTATGAAAAACAATCGTAAAGATTTCGGTCAGTCTGCGTTGTTACTGTCTCAAAAAGCCTTTTTAAATGATTCTTCACTCGATATGTCATTTAAGATTTTCAGGCCCCCTTCTCCCTCTTTCTCCCGGAAAGTTAAGATAGATTTTTCAGGTCCAATGATAGATTTTACGATCCTATATAATATATATCCCTGTAAATTTCAATCCTATATCTCGAACCATTCAGAAATTATTCAAGTGGTCCGGGACTTTTGTCGGGTAATATATATATCGTGTATAACTGTGAATTAAATTCACAATTTTTTTAATCAGTAAACTGCGTAAATCCTAAATTAAACATTTGAATGTTTTAAAAAAGCGCATTATAGTGTATATATATTAGTGTAAAAATGGCGGATGTTGTCTTATTCAAAGAACTCTAGTACTTATGCTTACTTGGTGGCATGAAGAAGTTCTTTTCTCCTGTAAGAGTCTTGTGGTTCGCAATGTTGCCGACTGAGGTATTCGGCGACTTGCTTCGCGGGGAATTCGGTTTCGCAAACGTAGCCGAAGTCCCTGGCAAGGTGAATGGCTTCTCCTGAAAAGAATAAAATATACATATTATATATGTATGATGCTATTATGTAAACTCATTACGTATAATAGTCGATGAAATAATCGCGAAATTTTATTTCATTGTGAAACACTGTCCATCGAATTCCAAATTGTTCAACTCGAATTTATCTTACAAAATTCACAAATAGAGAATCCCATTTGATAAAATATCTTCATATTTACAGCTTTTATAACTATCGGTAATCTATAAAATATATTTTGATGAACAACTATTTTTTAACACTTGCTTTGTAGAAATTTGTTAATCTTAATAGAAACGTAATATGAATCTCTTCCCAATTTGACTATGACTGATTTTCTAAAGCACTTAATATAATGAGTTATTAAATCTTTTCAAAATTGGAACTTTAAATTTGCAGTATCTTTCAGAAAAATATTCACTATTAAAAGATTGAATCCAAATACGATAAAGTGATGATTTCTTGGTCGAATAGTCGATGAGCTCTCTGTAAAGATTATTTTTTTGTAAAAGATAAAATATAAATGCTAAATAGGGGATCTATTAAAAAATTTATTAAGAAATTATAAGTAGATTCGTTGGAACAAATCTTTGGATGCTACAGAGCGAAATTAACTAATTACAGTTAATGAAACGCGCATTCTCTTCAAACGCGCCATCCTTCTCTTTTTCGAGCCTTCCACTTTCTACCCTTCTGCGCATTTCAACTTCTCTCTTAGTGTGATGGAAGGTAATTAGGTAGCTATACATATATGAGTATGTGTGTGCAAGTAGGGTCTTTCATACAAGCTGGAAGTAGACCCGCTGAGCGCTATTATCGATAAACCAAGCAAAACCACCCGCAGCTACACGCCACGTGTATCACCCACGATCGGAAACGTGGACAAAGCCATTTGCGAGCTAACGAATTGTCTAATTTCGTAATCCTACTCACTCTTTCTTTTTTTCCTCTTCATAACTCAGAAAACAGATATATTTCTTATATGCAAAAAAATTAAAAAATTATTAAATTTACTTGAAGAAACAGGCAAAATCCTGTTGCAATAGTCATAACAATTAAATCTTTTTGCCATCTCTTAAAATTCTAAGATAAAAGAGAAATTATCTTTTTTAAATAAGAAATAACAAGAGTTAATATTTTTTTAGCCAAATTTATATTTACGCTGCTCGAAATTCAATTTACATGAAAACAATCTAAAGTCGATTAAAATTAATAAATTATGCTGCATTTTTAGTTCACATAAGGAACTAAAGCGTGCGAGATTCCAAGTTTTCGTTTAATTTGGGTTTCGGAAAGAAACGAGGATTCCGCACGCGAGAATCTTTACACGCGCGAATTCTTCGTACGAGACACCACGAACATGTAAACGACCGTATTAGCAACGGTTTTGCATATTTGCAGAAATTCTCACATATTAATAGACCTTTAATGATGTTCTAAGTACCGGTCCAATTTCGGACGCGGGAAATAATGAGATCTTAGCGAGACCATCGTATATGATTGACAGCCTTCTAATTTCGATGTAATGACTGCGTATAAGATTGTTGCTGTAAGGATCTTGCACGCGCGTAGCCCTGGGCAACCACCTAGATCGCCGCAGAAATCATATTTGGAATATATATTCTCTTTTTTTTTGTTTTAATGATTACACTTAGGTTGCGCGACATGGTTGAAAATACCTCATAAAATTTAATCATCGTATCAGTATATGTGAAAGTATTATACACAATGCTTATTGCCTTCAGCCGTACAAATTGTTACTATCAGTCGTTTTGCGGGCAGAGCAGCTTATGAAAATCCATTTGTAAACGACGTAAAATTAATTAGCTAAATTTAATTTATCTGGAGATCTTTATGATCACATATATAGTTCCTGGGTCAAAATGAAGTATACGTAATACACACTGAACAGTTACATACATACCGTATAACAGTAAATTCTTGAGAGTAACAAAACTCTAGAGAATGATAGTTCTTTGACAGACATAATGCTTACCTCGTTAAAGCTTTATGACTGTAAATAAGTCTCAAATTGTAAATAAGTTATTTATGACTGTAAATAAATCTACTCTTGTCGCACATGTCTGCTGGAATAAAAATATATGTCCTATAATTCTTGTTTTATCATTATAAAAATGATGACATAAATAAATTATATGCTAAAGTCGCAGTGTTCATTTTCTACACGTGCATTACATCTCCTTATATTTATAATTATCATTTACGTTTTCAAAATGCGTTTGAAACATTATCCATTTAACTCACGAAAGATATAACTACGCCTATAATTGTTTTCAACAATAATTTGAGATTTCGAATGTTGGACTGCTGTTTTATATATATATATAATTTGGACTGCATTTTGCATATACGTCGTTGTTCTATTTTATGTGACATAAATTATAGTTCATGCGGTCGCAACCATCGTTATTTTAATAGACCGCGCCATTGATCCCGTGTTTATGTCAGACTTGTCGTAATGCTTTGTGTAGTAAAGTTTTTACTGCGGTCATGATGAGAGAGAGAGTGAGTGAGTGAGTGAGAGAGAGAGAGAGAGAGAGAGAGAGAGAGAGAGAGGGAGGGAGGGAGAATCAATGCGTAGAATATATGCATTAAGTGAAACGAGATAGCTGCTACGCAGCTATGAAAAGTATGTAAGTAGTTTGAAACTGCCAACGTTTTATGTTGTTTAACGTTACACAATGTTGCATATATAATAGTGCCACTCGCACTGATTTTACGTAATCCTATTATACTCTCGTTCAATGTATTCAATAAGAATGGATATATATATATAACGCGGAATGGTAAAAAAAAAATTAACATTTTTATTTTTTATCTAAACTGCAATTGTTTGATATATGTAATCATTTAATTGTGAAGCGATCAATACACTTATAAATAGACACGAATAAATAGAGTAGAGTATAGGTTATAATAATATTTACATATTTTATAATGATTTACATGTTTTTGTTAAACTATTATTGTAGATGACAAGATCCGCGTATCAAGGCGGAAAGGATGAAAACTTCTGATTGTTAGCTATTGGAAAGATGACTGTTGAAACTTTATCTTCATAATTCTTTTGAATTAGATGGACTTACCTAAACTCAAAGGCGGAAAAACGTGTATGTTTTTTTTTTTTTTTTTTAATTTGGATAGCTTGAGTTGATGAAGATATTGTACTTAAAATAATTAAGAACATTTCTTTTAGAAAAAGATCTCTCTTAAAGATCCTTATATTTTTTTATTCAATTCGAATTCGATAAAATAAAAAAACCAACAAAACTAGAAAGGAAACTATCAACTGGGCAAAGAAAAGACCTTTCACAAGTATCCCACGATGTGGAATGTCGAATGGATATAATATTATAGTTTCGTGCAATATTTATCTACCATGTGTATTTTCGCTGTCGCATTTTCTATGGAACTCTCGTATTAGACGCGCAAAACCGACAGTAAGTTAACTATCAGCGATCTTATCGACATCGTTGGACGTGGTACAAATTTCCACTCCCTCGCTCCTCAACCTCTGCATGAGATGCAACAGGTCGTTTTGGGTACGCTTTAGTTTGCCATGAGCAACTCTTCCGCGCAGATTTGCATATCTCCCCCCATATCGTATCTCTCCTTCTTCTAATCTCTTTAAGTAAATTAGCATGTCTGTCGGCGTTACTTTACCGATATGTGCGCGTTGCAAAACGTTCACGATTATGATCGCAAATGCGAATATGTCTTGCATTTTATCACATTGTATTTTCCTCCTTTGAGAGATTTTCTTGGCGCGTTTATTTGGACAGTTTTTCCAATTAATTTCATAATTTTCGTATATTAAGAAAGTGATTTCCTATAAACTTAAAAGAAAAAAAAAATGAATATCCGATTGATGTTATGAACAAAAAATTTAATTATAGAGCTTTATAATATACCAAGCTACTTTGATTAGTAAAAAATTAGTATGTACTACATATGTTATTCTAATATAGAGTGAACTTTATAAGATTAAAAGATCATTAATATTTTGCTTGTCATTGTCGTAACTATATTAACAAATGTATGTAATTTGTTTTATAATTGCTGTTTCAATCAATCATTTAATTAGTTTAGATAATTTATTTTGAATTGAAGAGTTAGTTACTCACTCATTCACGCCTTTTCACGGTTACGCCTTCACACGGAAAGCACATTTTAAGAACATCGACGAATATATTACTTCAATTAAATATATTACTGAGGATGGCTAAAAAATGAATCGAAACAGCTAATTATGTAATTATATTAATTGAACTGTGTATTATTAGTAGAATTTTTATAGTACTGATTCTTAATTGCTCTCATTTTATTCTATTTAAATCTCAAGAGTGACTGACTTATTTTTTGTTTATATAATAAAAAAAAATAATTGTTTTGTTGTTGAAATAATACATTTATAATTATATGCAAATGCGAATTATTGCGTTTCATGTTTTATCAATTGTACTGTATTTCTTTGAGACATTCTTTTTACGCATTTACTCAGAGAGCTGCCTATCAATTTAACGCGAAATATTAATGATTTTTTAATCAATTTTTATAAAATTTGTCCTATATTAAGAAAGTAATCTTTGATTTGAAAGAAAGTGATAGCATGAGATATCAGGCACCTACAAATAAAGTTTAATCGTAATATACTTGGAATAATCAAAACATATTGCTTTAGTAAAAAATAAACTTTACAAAAATCTCCTGGTTAAAAAGATTATTAACATTTTGCTGTTCGACATAACATAAATTAATCAATGCACATCGTTTTTATTATCGAAATAAAATAATACAGTGTATAGTGTTTTAATATTATCGTAATCCTACTCGATTCGACGTGACGCGAAGGAATGTCCGGCTTATCGGAGTACGAGAGAATATGACTCAATAAAACGAAGGGACTCGCAAACCGCACGCCACAGATTACCGCTAAGGGAGCTTGCTCAGATGGGAGATATAGATTAGTCTTGTGCGAGTAAACGAGAATGAGCGGGTAACGTGACTCGCGCGAATTATGTGATGAACGGCCAGTGCTGTTTGACGACTTCACCGTGTCGATCGCAAATCAATAGACAGTATGGACAGCCGATCAAAAGCTGTGCAATTTACCCAATGGCGCAGCAAAAAGATTGATTGGGAAAATGCGCTTAATTATATGGGCGAGTAATTATATTTTTGTTTCTCGACAGCAGCACGTGCTGATGTATGGTCATGCACGGCATGTTCGAATTTAATTTTGAACGGATCTTCAGTTAAACTTTTATTAGCTTAATTTAGCGTATCCATATAATATTTTAAAAGAAAAAAATATCGTGTATGAAACTATTGTTGAACGAAAATTTTTGCCAGTTTTCTCTTTTCACATGCTGAACATCTTATTTAAGAATATTATTTCTTATTGCAAATTTAAAGCTAGAACGTGTAAGAAGTTAGACGTTAGATTGTAAGAACTACTGCTCATATGTATTAGAAATAAATGTTAAGAAGAAATATAGTGATCATGCTCGGGATGTTACGAAGAAATATATTATACTAACATAACCAGGTTTCTCTAGTTTTGTTTGTAAATATTCTTCCATAACGAGTCTCATCGAACGATCGTTCGAATCGATCGAGTAGTTCGAATCGAGTACTCGTAGAAATTTGTTTGCCGTTCTAAAGGAAGGCCGGTGATAGAACAGCCTTATTCGTCTCTGAACTTTGTTACAAGGATAACCAATATGATGCGCTCCATCTCGGCCTTCGACCGCAAATCACGTTCCATTATACGTCCTGATAATCGAACCTGCAAGAAAGATTTCGGGAATTCTCTTCCGCGTACCGAGATCGTCGTGTTCCGATATATCCCTTGCGGTTTCTCATACCGGTTAAAACTTCGCAACAAGTCGGCTGCGGTTGACGTATATTGGCGTGTAACGCGTCTAGAATACGCATTCCTCGATTCTCGTGCACGTTATTCTGATGTAACTCCGAATTACACGCTGTCCTAACCGTTCTAAAATTTTTAGGTCGCGATGTAAAACGTAACTGTACACTTATAAACACAAAATTAAATCAAACTATTAAATATGAAATTAAATGAGCACGTTGGCCAAATCAAATCTGAGTATTTAAGTATCTTAATGGTAATTTTATACATAAATAATCTTAATGAATGATCACATAAACAAAATACACGCAATATAAGATTTGTCCTTTCTCTAATAATGATTTGCTAAATCAATTTTATTATCTGTAATAAATAAAATATCGGAAATAAATCTAAAGCAATTTAAATTATTATTTTAATCTAAGAAAGCCTCGTTTGTTATATAGACGTAGTAGAAGTTTTAAATTACTTCGTTAATTTTATTTTTAGTTTTATTGTCGAATTTTATGTGAAGTATGCCATTACTTTTCAGATATTCCATCTGGAACCGCAATAAAACGATCTCACATATTTTATTTTTTAATCTTTAGAGACTCATGTATATTTCTTTTGAGCATAAGATCACATTGTGTCACTGTATGACGATTGGGCACGAATTTACGTATGAATTACACAGTCATAAGCGACAGATGCGATATGCGTACGCACATAAGTGTATGCATATACCTGCGTATTTTTCATGCGTCACGCATAAATTCTCACACTTTCGTCGTACTCTTTTATGACGTTCAAAGGTTAAAGTTTCGCTGTTGTTCTTATTAAACAAATCATTGTGTAACAATCGTTGCGTTAGTATTATAAAAGAAATTATTTATTTATTTATTTATTTGGATATATATCATTTTTTGCACGTGCTTTGACAGTTTTCTCGCTTTATTCTAAGTATATGTGAATATATAACTAGAATAACACAAAAAAGTAAGACACGTATATGGTATATTCAATCATCTTTTTCTCAGTGATCAGCAAATTAAAACAGGAATGGATGTTACAACAATGATTTGCAAATAGAGAATTGACGTAAGCAGAACGAGAAATAAGGAAATATATTCATCTGAAAAAAAAAACCGAATCATCATAACGTTGTACTGGCCTGTTTTATTATAAATGATATATATATATATATTTCTTGATTTATTATAACTGTAATTTATCGATTTATATATCGGCCAGAGTTCATTCTTTTTCTTATCTATTAAGTAATTATCACTTTGCGCGATATAAATGAGAATATTAAATACGAAAGAAATATTAATTCTTACGAATAAAAACGATGAAATATTAATGTGACTATTTATCGCGATGTAACTTATTGTTAGTTAAATTAAAAATCATGTTTGTTTTTGTTTTTTTTTTCCAAATCAATTTAAGATTAGATTTTCAATGTAAATTGTACAGTGTAAAATATATGATGTAATGCAAAAAAGCAACTATTTTTCTTTTTTATTGATTATAAAATAATGTGAATTATGTGTAAAAATAATGTGAATTTATTTATTATAAAATCGACGATTGGATTTAATAATTTATTTATATAACTAGTTAGACTTTTCGTCATTCTTCTTTTCTTACTCAAGATAAAAATTATGAATTAGAGTTTTTAAATGATATCTGTAAAAATCATATTATTCACAGAAGATTGCATTGGTCTGAGATAAATCTAAAACGCGAAACTCGCTTATACACTTATGTACCGCACGTACAGAAAAAGAATACCACGAGCATTGTCGTTAGTTCATCACTACTATTTACGTCTTCCCTATCATTAAAGTACGATAAAGGCTCAAGTAGCAATTAAGAAACGGGATCGCCGCAAAGCTGTCGCAAATCTATATGTTTACGGATACATTATACACGATTTTTGATCGCTTAATGACAGCGATTGTCCTAATCTCATAGCAGAAGCGATCTGTATGCAAATGGTAATTATACGCGTATTTGAGCTCTTTTCCAGGCGCGGTTAGTTGAACAGGAAAGATGAGATTAAACGAGTCACATCGATGAGCGCGATAAATGAGCTATTTTTTTTTTATTCTTTTTACTTCTTTCAAGTACGGGGATGCTCATATAGAGATGGGAATTCAAGGAATAATTAGTTTTGCCTTGTCAAAGCTGTTATTAATTTGCAAACCTCGAGATATACATGCTTTGATATTATAAAACCGTGTACCGGTAATGTTCAGTTTGTTCGACAATTAATGATATAAATCGACAGGTCGGCTTGCGCACAATTTACGGTACCGTAACAATGCAACGATTTACAGCAATACAGCTGCCGACACGGTAGAGTTGTAGCGAAAGGACGATTTATTATCTTGAATTTTTACGTCGCAAAATGCTAATCGACGCACTGCAGACTTGAGTTTTATATTTACTCGAGATTTAGACGCGCTTTCTTCATCCGGAAAATAAATATCAGATTGCTTTAAAGTTTGGACGATGTGTTAAGTACCAAGTATATTTTTATCTAAAGTAGACGTCTGTCTATTGTATTTTTATTTCTTCGTTTTTGTTTTTTGCATCTTATATGTTATAATTATATTGTAATATAACAATGTTGCTCTTTTTTTGTAATAACATTTTTACATTTTAAAGAATGTAATTAACGTCTAACAAATGATAACTCTGACTTTGATTCTAATACATTTTTTTTTATTTGAGACATTTTGTTCATTGCGCGTTTTGGCAAAATGCCGGACTCAAATCTTCGTGGATTCCCGGTCGAGAAAACGTTATAGAGCGTGGCCGTCATGTCGCCTCGCACCGCCTTGGAAAGAAAAGCACGGTCGATGTTTTATGGAAGCCCCGCCGACCATAAATTATAATCAACGTCCGTGCCAACACTCTAACAAACTTCCAGGCGCATCATTAGGGCGCTGCTGCGGCGGAGGTGCGGGAAGGCAATTGTACGCGCGTACGCATTTGTTGCGCGCTCGTTATTAAGCGCTCTCTCGCGCAGATGAGATATCCCGTAGGAGTCTTTCCTTCTCTATCCTCCTCTTTCTCTCTCTGATTAGCCTCACGCAATGTCCTCTATCCGGTATAAAAAAGCTCGCACTCGTTGTTACTGTCATAATGCGGAAGGACGAAGACGATGTCTCTAAAGTCGAGTTTAGGTACGTGGTTCGTCTTTGATGAGCATCCGGGAGAATCCATTCAGAAATGAAAGCGTAGTGAATTAGATTGATCAGAAAAAACAAGAATGAAGGAAGTGGAACTTCTAGTTTCGTCTGCGGAATTAACACTATTAAAAATAAAATGATAGTTAATTTTTTTGTACACTGGAAAAAAACATAGTCAATTTTAATAAATATTTAGTTGAATACTGCCAACTAAATATTTATTAAATATAAAGATATATTTATTTGATACAAGTAAGATTGATTTGATTTAACAATCTTTTATTTTACTGAAAAAATATTTATTTACTGTAAATAAATGTTTAAGTGGCAGTATTGAATTAAATATTTAAAATTGACTATATTTTTTTCTCAGTGTAATTATTCAAATTTATAATAACGTATTTTCTGAGATCTTCTATGATATATTTTGTTCAATATATAAATAATTAAATAATCAATTTACTTTCTCTCCTTTTATCCTTTCTTTTATATATGTAATGTATGCTATATAATTAAATAAATTAATCGGTAGTTTGAGTGTTAATTATCATAATTGAAA